>Ga0255055_10000438_pt1 | contig 32465 bp, 27 predicted proteins | sample JV7_2_27_MG_FD_188633 | JGI IMG/M metagenome (GOLD analysis project Ga0255055, IMG submission 188633) | Seawater microbial communities from Jervis Inlet, British Columbia, Canada - JV7_2_27 | ecosystem: Environmental > Aquatic > Marine > Inlet | place: Canada: British Columbia | collected...
GGGGTGGTCGTTGTACCGAAATCGGAGCGTCAGATTCGATCGGCAGCCCGCCGGATGCGCGAGTCATTGGGGAACCGCGAACTTGCGGGATATCTTGTCCAGGAGTTTGTCCCCTATGTGGGCGATCTCGGCAACGAGCTGCTCCTCAGTCTGCGTTGGGACCGGGAGTTCGGGGCGGTCCTGACCTGTGGTCCAGGAGGTCTCCAGGCAGAGATCTTCGCGCGTGATCTGAAGGCGGAAAGATCGCTGGCGATGATGTCTCCTGCGCAGTCGGAAAGGGGGATCGTGGAGCGGAGCTTGGCCTGTCTCACCGTGACGAGACTCTTGACAATGGAGCAGCGTGGAAAGCCACCGCGCCTGCCCTTCGGAGAACTTGTGGAGGCGGTCGAGAAGTTTGTCACGGCAGCCTCGCCTTGGCTCGACGAGCATCTCGACGAGATCGAGATCAACCCGTTGGTGCCCTACGGGACCGGACTGATAGGTCTGGATGTGCTGGTGAAGCTTGCGAGTCCGCGTTCGCCTCTGCGGTCACCGCGTCCGCTGGGCAAGATGAAGGCCCTGTTGCGACCGAGCTCCATCGCCGTGATCGGTGCCTCTCGCCGCTTGAACCCGGGTCACATGATCTTGAGGAATACGCTGCGTCAGGGCTTCGATCCGGAGCGCCTTTACGTGGTCAAGCCAGGACTAGAGATCTTGGGGGGGTGCCGCTGTGTGCCCGATATCGCCTCTCTGCCCGAGCGCGTGGATATTCTGGTGATTGCAGTCGCTGCCAACCAAGTGCCTGAGATCGTGGCGGCGGTGGTGGCAAGCCAAAAGGCGGAGAGCCTGATTGTCATCCCGGGGGGTCTGGACGAAAAGGAAGGTACGGGCTCACTCGTCGACAGCGTGCGCCGCGACCTGGAGCGGTCGCGCCAGACGGATTGGGGCGGACCTCTCTTGAACGGTGGCAACTCTATGGGCATTCGTTCGAGCCCCGGGCATTACGACACATTCTTTCTTCCCGATCACAAACTGCCGCCGGCGGGTGAGGAAGATGCCCGTTGCGCGTTGGTGGCTCAGAGCGGGGCTTTCCTGGCAGCCAAGGCCAGCAAACTAGCCGACGTGGCGTTCAAGTACTCGGTCTCGATCGGTAATCAGCTGGATGTAACCGTGGGCGATTACCTTCATTACCTGGCCGATGACCCGGAGCTCGATCTCATCGCGGTCTATCTGGAGGGGTTTCAGGATCTCGACGGCCTGACCTCGCTGGAGGCCGTGAGGCGGTTGGCGGACCAGGGGCGAACAGTGGTGCTCTATCGAGCGGGTCGCAGCGAAGCCGGGGCGCACGCTGCGGCGAGTCATACGGCATCTATGGCAGGGAGCTACGAAATCACGGTCGAGCTCGCTCGTTCGGCAGGTGCCTTGGTGGCAGATTCACTGCAGGACTTCGAGGATCTTGTCCGGTTGGTGGCAGCATTGCACAGACGTCCCTTGGCCGGGATGCGTCTCGCGGCGCTTTCGAACGCGGGCTTCGAGTGTGTGGCGCTTTGGGATCATCTGGGGGCCTTCGAAGCGGCCAGTTTCACTGTGCAGACCGAGGCGAGGCTGCGACAGCTCTTTGCCTCGGCGCGTGTCGACGGCGTGGTGGATGTTCACAATCCCCTCGATCTGACGCCCATGATGAATGATGAGCAATTCAGCCAGGCGGTGGAGGTGCTGCTGGCCGATCACCACGTGGATGTCGCGGTGGTGGGCTGTGTACCGCTCACCGGGGCGCTGAATACTCTCGCTGAATCACCCCACCATAGCGAAGATGTTCTTCAATCCGACGCGGTTGTACCTCGTCTAGTGGATCTTTGGAGGGAATCCGAAAAGCCCTGGGTCGTCGTCGTCGATGGTGGCAGTGCCTATGACCCAATGGTCGAGGCGCTTCAGCGTGGGGGCGTCCCGACCTTCAGAACGGCCGACCGCGCCATGTCCATGCTCGAGTCCTATTGTCGCCACCGGTTGGGTCAGGGGTAGAGACGCTGTACCGTCCATTCATCGTCTCGCCGCAAATACAGGAATCGATCGTGCATACGGTGGAGCTGGTTGTGCCAGATCTCAACTCGATCCGGTACCAGGCGGTAGCCCCCCCAAAAGGGAGGGCGCGGTACCGGAGCGCCCGCAAAACGAGCCTTGATGCGCAGGTATCTGCTCAGCAATTCCCGGCGTGAGCCCAGGGCGTCGCTCTGCTTCGAGGTCCAAGCAGCGATCTGTCTACCGCGCGACCGCGAGGAGAAGTAGCGGTCGGACTCTGTCTGACTGATCGGTTCCACCCTGCCTTCGAGACGCACCTGTCGGTGAATCGAGGGCCAATAGACACACAGGGCTGCGCGGGGATTGGATTGTAGATCTTTTGCCTTGCGACTTTCGAGATTGGTGTAGAAAACGAATCCCTGCTCGTCGACGTGTTTGATCAGGACCACGCGGGCCGAGGGCCTGGCGTCTCGATCGGCGGTGGCGAGGACGGCGGCTGTAGGATCGGCGCCCTCTTGCGATTGGGCACGCTCGAAAAGGGCGAGAAACTCGGCGATGGGATCGACAGCGTTGACCATACGGCGGCGATCATTCTAGCCGCTGATCGGTTCTGGCGGCAGGGTAAGCCGCTACGCGTGGACCGAGAACTGCCCGATTTTCGGCTGCACCAGACGGACGTAATCGGCGAACGAGAGTCTTACGAGCTCGGTATGCGAGCCGGCGTTGAAGACGATCTGGTCGTCTTCAGCCAGGCTCTCTGCAGCATAGACGGGCATGTCGTAGAGATTGCCAAACGGGGGCATGGCTCCCGGCTCGCAGTCGGGAAACAGGTTCTTGAATTCCTCTTCGCTCGCCAGTGTGACCTCGTCCGATCCGGCTGTGGCCTTGAGAGCCGAGAGATCTACGTTGTACGAGGCAGGCAGAACGGCCATCGCCATTTTGCCGTCGATGATCACCATCACGGTTTTGGCCAACTCCTTGCCGGGAATATGGGCCGAAGCCGCGATTTCCTGAGCCGTAAAGGCTGGTGAATGGCTGACTGAGACGTACTTGACTCCATTCTGATCCAGGAATTCCTTCAATTTTCTGACCGGCATGACGTCCTCCTTCGAATCGATCAGATTCCCTCTGGCGTTGCTCGAGTCTGATGCCGTCGTACCGTGAGCACCGGACATGGAGCTCTGTGGATCACTCGCTCGGCAGTGCTGCCGAGAAAAACGTGGGCAAGACCAGTGCGACCGTGGGTGCCCATGGCAACCAGATCTGCGGCCACGTGCTCGGCCTGCTCGACGATCACCTCGGGCGGATAACCCTCAACGACCAGGGTTCGGACCTGGGTTCCTGTCTCGCGCAACGGCAGAGCGGCCTTTTCCAGTCGCCGTTCGATCTCTTGCGTCACCGCTCGACTTTGCTGCAGACCTGAGGCTGCCGACATGTAGCCGGTTTCGTACCCGAGCTCATATGGCACCTGGCACACATGGAGCAGGACGACCTCGGTGTCGGCAGGTGAGCCGCCGAGAAGGGCGAGTGAGGCGGCGACTGCACTCTCGGCCTCGTCGGAGAAGTCTGTTGCCGCCAAAATGCGGCGGATCGGTCGCTCGCGGTCGGCATCCTGGGGGTGGACGGTGAGGACGGGGCAGGCGGCCCGCTGGACGACGCGTTGAGCCGTGCTACCCAGCAGTAGATAGTCGAGACCTCGGATCCCGCGCGTGCCTATCACGAGCAGACCCGCTCCGAGGCGTTGGGCGGCAGCCGCGATGACTTCGGAAGGGGCTCCGGTTTCCACCTCCCAGGTGACCTCGATGCCCATTTGCCGGGGCATCTCGGCGATCTCCGCCAGCCGCTCGCGAGCGGACTCGGCAATCCGAGCGCTAATGCCGGCGTCGATCTCGACATAGTCCATGGCCCAGCCGCTAAGGCTCAGGGCATGAAGAAGATGAAGGTGGGAACCGTGATCTGCTGCGATCTCGGATGCCCAGTGAATGCCGATAGCCGCAGTTTCAGAGAGGTCGGTCGCTGCCACGACCGTCCGCGGACTCGGTGTCGGAGAAGGGGAAGTGGCCATAGCCGCGGGCACTCCGCAACTTCATATTAGTTGAGAGCGAAACGGAAGGCGACACCCCAATGGTGAGGGACCTCCCACACCGATGGGTAGGGCACTGGCTTGCCGGTCACCCCTCGCCCAACACGACTTCGTGAATGTGGTGGAGAAGGTGTCGTACCGAGATGAACCCCCGCAACTCGGGGCCGTCGGTGACCGGCAGATGTCTGAGCCCTCTCGCCACCGACAAGTGAATGGCAAAGGCCGGCGGATCCTCGATCGAGAGGTTCACCGGTTCCCGGGTCATAACCTCTGCTATCGTCACCTGCCGCGGATCACGCCCAGGCCGTACGATCCGAGTGAGGACATCGCGCTCGGTGAAAATACCCACTAGAGCGCTCTCGCTCTGTACGAGTACACATCCGTGTCGCGCTTGGCGCATGAGCTCGATGGCCTCGGCGACGCTTGATTCGGGGCTCACCGACAGTGGAGCGGCCAGGGGTAAGTCTCCGAGATGATCTGTCATCAGACAGCCCTGGAAGCTGACTTCGGCTTCAACCAGGTCGAGGCCGGCCAGGTCGGAACCGCAGCTCTCACACAGATCCGTGCCGGCGATGTTGTCGTGGCCGCAATTGGGGCAGAGCATTTCAGCCTCCCTCGGGGCGCGAGGCCACCTGGTGGAGCCGTGGCGGTAGATTCAGCACCGCCTCCGGGAAATGGTCGGCGATAAACCGCAAGATGACCCGACTCGACAGGAGCCCGACCTCGTGCTGCTCGTCATCGACCACGGGAATGTGCCGATAGCCCCCATCCACCATCGCTGTGATGGCCTCGTCGAGTCGCTGATCGAGATGCACGGTCACCGGGCGCGAAGACATGACCTCCGACACCGGGGTGCTCGGGTCGAGACCCTCCAAGGCCGTGCGATAGAGAACATCTCTTTGCGTGAAGATGCCGACCACTCGATCGCCTTCGCAGACCATGGCGGCACCGTGGCGCTGCTCGTCGAAGGCTCTGTAGACCTCAGACAAGGGTGTACTTGGCTCGATTCGGTGATCGGACTGCAGTCTCAGCTGACGGACGCGCACGTCTCTGAGAATCTGTTCGATAGGGCGAGACATGGCGCAGACACTAGCACAGGCGGCGACTCCTGGTGTGGCAGCCGTGCGACTCCACCAAGAAGATCGCGCATCTTCAACTGTGCGAGAAAGCTGTTCCCGGCCGGAGGTTGACTGCTGCCCTGCTCCGACCGGGTTCCAAGGGGAGGCGGCGAGGACTTCAGTCGATTTCAGGCTTCTGCCAGCGGGCGTGAGGTCCACGGTGACCTGGGCGCGGGCCCGCCATGTCTCGAGCTGCCTTCAGCGCCTCGAAGCGCTCGGCTTGCTCGGGCGTCAGCAGAGCCTCGAGGTCTAGGCTCAGCTGGTCCCACACCGATCCTGCAGCTTGGCCTTCACGATGCATGTCCAGCGCCAGCTGTCCGAGCTGCTCGAGATCCGGTTTGGTCTCATCGGCCAGGCGTCGAAATTTGTCTCTCAGCGCCTCCATGCGCTCTCGATGAACGCCCATGGCCGCGAAGTGATCGTCGAGCACCAGCTGCCACTCTCCCGCCTGCATCTCATCGAGCTCCAAATAGTCGATCATGCGCTCCAAACGTTGCGCGTGCATGTGCCCACGCCAGGATAGGTCGTCACCGCTCGGTGGACCGAAACCTCCCGGTTGAGCCGCTACGGTGAGGCAGGTCAGAGCGAGTGCGGCCAGCGCCAGGCTCAGGACTCTTTTCTTCATCTCCTGTTCTCCTTGTGTCTTGTACTTGAGTCTGCTGTGTTTTGTGCATCGACCGGTTCTACCGATCTGCTCATGAAACACCGGAATGGGAGTTTTCCTGCGCTGTCCCCGGAGAGGCAGTCGGCGTCGGCTAAACTAAACAGTGGTCCGATATCACGACGGTCAGATTCTCCCCGTCGACGGGGGGGGCGCCATGAAGCCATCGAGCCAAACTCACCAGCCCATGTCCCCAGTGGATCACATGTGGCTGCGCATGGATCATCCCACCAACCTGATGATGATCACCGGGGTCCTGTTCTTCAACCGTCCGCTCGATAGGTCGGTGGTCGTAGAGCTGTTGCAGGAACGATTACTGAGCCTGTCTCGATTCAGTCAAAAGGTAGTCCGCAGAGGGCGCGGCTCGAGACATCATTGGGAGCCACAACCGGAAGTCGACATGGATTGGCATGTGCAAGAAGCCCAACTGCCAGCACCGGGTGGCGACACCGAGTTGCGGGAGTTCGTCAGCCGTTGGATGAGTACGCCGTTGGATCTGACGCGGCCCCTATGGCAGACACACTTGATCACCAACTACGGTGAAGGGTCGGCGATGATGTGGCGTCTGCATCACTGCATCGGTGATGGGGTGGCGCTGATGCTCGTCTTGCTTTCTCTCACCGACTGGGATCGTTCGAGTGAGGCTGGATTGGAGCCGGGAGAGGAGCTGCATGGCGAGAATCCGCTGCGAGCTCTGTTCGGACCCCATCCGCCGCAGGCAGAGGAGGCCAAAGCACTCCTGCATCGCGTATTGCCCGAGGCTGTCAAGCTGCTGACCGTTCCTGCCGAGAGGCTCGCAGCGCTGACGCCCTGGCAAAGAGGGGGGGCCTCCGTGCCTGCCTTTGGACGTCTGGCACTGCGACCGCCCGACTCTCGGACACCCTTCAAGGGCTCGCTCGGCACCGCGAAGCGTGCCGCCTGGTCGGATCCAATCTCCATGACGGAGATCGCGGCGGTTCGCGAGTCGTTGGGCGGCACCGTCAACGACGTCCTCACCAATGCTGTTGCTGGCGGCTTACGCCGCTATCTGGAAGGGCGTGGGGAGCTCAGGGAGAAATTGAATATCAGGGCGATCGTGCCGGTAAGTCTGCGGCCGCTGGAGGAGATGTACAGCCTGGGCAATCAGTTTGGGCTGGTCTTTTTGTCTCTACCGGTGGGGATCGCCGATCCTCGTCGGCGGCTGGCCGAGCTCCGCCGGCGAATGAACAAGCTCAAACGTTCCTTCGAGCCTGTGGTAGCCATGCAGATCATGTCCGCTCTCGGTGCGTCGCCACAGCAGGTTCAGAGCCTGGTAGTCCGCATCTTCGGAGCCAAAGGAACCGCGGTGCTCACCAATGTTCCTGGACCGAAACGGCGCCTGGCGTTCGCCGGTCAGCCCATGGAAGGCTTCATGTTCTGGGTGCCGCAATCGGCTCGCTTGGGAATGGGGATCAGTATTCTGAGCTACGCCGGTCAGGTTCGTGTCGGGGTGGTCACTGACGAGGGGCTAGTCCCCGATCCAGAGAATGTCGTGGCCGGGCTGCACCAGGAGTTTCGCACCATGCAACGGCTCGCCACCGGCTCTACAACTTCCTGACTGGCTCGTATTGGCTGACTGGAATGATTCGAGATCTACTCCTCGACGTCGAGACCTGGAAGTTTGTCAGCATACCCTTCGTCGCGGCGGTGGTGGGCTGGGCTACGAACTGGGTCGCAATCAAACTGACCTTTCTACCCCTCGAGTTCCGCGGCATCCGGCCGGTCTTCGGTTGGCAAGGAATCATTCCCTCCAAGGCTGGAAAAATGGCAGCGATCTTCGCCGAATCGACCATGTTTCGGCTCGGCACCCTGAGCGAGATCTTCCAACAGATGGATCCCGACAGGATGGCGGATCACATTACCCGCGTCATCGATCCGCATGTGGAGGAGTACACCGACGAGGTCATGTTCTATGGTGGCAATAGCGTCCTTTGGCGAGCTCTGCCCGCGGTCGTCAAATCCCGAATCTATGGCCGGGTTCGCGAAGAGTTGCCTGCCCTGGTCCACAATCTAATGGCGGAAATAGGGGAGCAGGTCGAAGATCTGGTGGACTTCAAACACATGCTGGTCACCGAGCTCGAAGGGGACAAAGTACTGCTGAATCGGCTCTTTCTCGAATCGGGGGAGGAAGAGTTTCGGTTCATTATCAAATCGGGGCTCTACTTCGGATTCCTCTTTGGTCTCGTACAGCTGACAGTCTGGGCATTCCACCGAGCCTGGTGGGTCCTTCCTTTCTTTGGCGGTCTGGTGGGATACGTGACCAACTGGATCGCGATCAACCTGATTTTTCGCCCGCTCTACCCGAAGAAAATAGGTCTGTGGACGGTCCAAGGCCTGTTTCTCAAGCGGCAGCAGGAAGTGGCGGCGGTCTGGTGCCATCTGGTGACCCGCGAGATCGTCACGATCCGACAGATCATCCAGGCGATGCTCTCGGGTCCCAGATCAGATCGCACCCGCGAGCTGGTCAAGAGCCACATCCAGCCGGTGGCGGACGAGGCCTTGGGAACGCTGCGTCCGGCCGCCAAGTTGGCAATGGGCTCCAGCGGACTCGAGGGGATTCGCCGCTCGGTGGGGGATAAGGCGGTCGAGGTTTCTATCGAACCCTTCAAACATTGGGGTTTCAATGAAGACCGGGCCTCGGTGCTCGAGGAGCTTTTGCGCCAGCGAATGGAAGCCCTGCCGCCGAACGAGTTTCAGGATCTGCTGAGGCCGTGCTTTCAAGAGGACGAGTGGAAGCTCGTTGTCATGGGTGGCGTGCTGGGGTTTGTCGCCGGACTGGCGCAGCTTGTCTTGGTCTTTGGCGGGATCTGAGACCCGAATGATCTAACGACCTTGCTACCCCAGGGGGTAGTGCCACCTCTACCTGTTGGTATGTTTCTCGAATCCGAGGCCTCCCGTAGGGTAGATCCGAGGGGCACGCGGCACCACCGCAGTGAGGCCCGACGCGAATGGAGGGCGCGATGAGCGACGAAACCGTCCGCTATCGACAGCCGTTCGACCGCGAAACCACGGTCGTGGCGTGGAAAGCGCCTGACGGTCGCGAGTTTCTGATCTGTGGAACCGAGAGTGGCTACGCGCTCCGCTCGCCAGAGGAGTGGGAGTCAGACGACTCGGTAGAGTTCGAAGCCGATATGGACGGCAACGTTTTCTGCGAGGGAGAGGAAGTCGGCTGGCGGATTCCCCGAGACGTCCTGCGTCGGACGATCGGTTGAAGAAGCAGGAGACGACGCAGCCAAGGCGGTCGTCCGGGAGTGCTGCGTAATCCGTGCGCACGGGACAACACATCCCGAGCTCCCCTCACTCTCACCAAGCTTCAACAACCCGTATTAGACGCGGCTATACTGATGAGGCCGGCTCAAACTGTCGAGGAGCTGAGACATGAGATCTGTTCTATTGCTGATCAGCGTTCTGGTGATCGGTATCGTGCCGGTGGATGCCGGCGATCGGATCACCGGCAGGACATTTGCGACTCGGTCCGAGGTGATCGCCCAGCATGCCATGGTTGCGACCAGTCAACCGCTGGCCACCCAGGTGGCGCTACAGATCCTGCGCCAGGGCGGCAACGCCATCGATGCTGCTATTGCGGCCAACGCCGTTCTGGGCTTGGTAGAGCCGACGGGGAACGGTATCGGTGGCGATCTGTTCGCCATCGTCTGGGATGCGAAATCCAAACGTCTCTACGGCCTGAACGCCAGTGGTCGCTCGCCTTACTCGCTCACCCTGGCGGAGTTCCACCAACAGGAGCTCGAGTCGATTCCCAGTCATGGCCCTCTGCCGGTCACCGTACCGGGGGCGGTGGATGGCTGGTTCGAGCTCCACGACCGTTTCGGTCGCTTGCCGATGAAGAAGATCCTGGCACCCGCCATCGGCTACGCGCGCCAGGGGTTTCCCGTTACCGAGCTCATCTCCTATTACTGGCAGCGGGCGGTTCCGATCCTCGAGGAGTGGCCGGGATTCGAAGCAACCTTCATGCCCGGTGGACGCGCACCTCGCAAAGGAGAGATCTTCCGCAACCCGGAGCTGGCCGACACTCTCGAGTTGATCGCCAAGAAAGGCAGGGACGCCTTCTACAAGGGCCAGATCGCCCGCACGATCGACGAGTTCATGCAGGAGGTCGGAGGGTTCCTCTCCTACCGTGACCTCGCCGAGCATTCCTCGGAATGGGTCGAGCCGGTCTCGACCGACTATCGCGGTTACGACGTCTGGGAGCTCCCCCCAAACGGTCAGGGAATCGCTGCACTGCAGATGTTGAACATTCTGGAGGGCTACGATCTGTCAGCGATGGGATTCGGCAGTGCAGACTACATCCACTACTTCGTCGAAGCCAAGAAGCTGGTGTTCGAGGACCGGGCCAAATGGTATGCCGATCCCGCTTTCAATGACATTCCCGTGACCGAGCTCGTAGGGAAGGAATACGCGGCCCTTCGCCGGGAGCTGATCGATCCCGAGGAAGCTGCGGAGAGCTACGAGGCCGGCAATCCGACACTCGAGGAAGGAGATACGATCTACCTGACGGTTGCCGACGACGAACGCAACATGGTGTCCCTGATCCAGTCCAATTACCGCGGGATGGGTTCGGGCCTGGCGCCCTACGGTCTGGGTTTTATCTTGCAGGATCGGGGTGAGCTGTTCACTTTGGAGGAGGGGCACTTCAACACCTATGCACCCCATAAGCGTCCCTTCCACACGATCATCCCGGCATTTGTCACCAAGGACGGGAAGCCCTACATGAGCTTTGGTGTCATGGGTGGGGCCACCCAGCCACAGGCGCATGTCCAAATCGTCGTCAACATGGTGGACTTCGGGATGAACTTGCAGGAAGCAGGGGACGCGCCGCGAATCTTGCACAGTGGCTCTTCCCAGCCTACTGGCGAGAAGATGACCGACGGCGGTCGCGTTCAGTTGGAAACCGGCTTTGCGTACGAGTCCATTAGGGAGCTGGTGCTACGAGGACACACGGTCGGCTGGGCCGTGGGCCCCTACGGTGGGTATCAGGCCGTTCTTTACGATGCGGACAGCGACGTCTACTTTGGTGCGTCCGAATCGCGCAAGGATGGGCAGGCCGCCGGATACTGAAATATCGGGAGGTACCGACAGTGGATAAGCTGATCATCAACTTCACACCCACGGGCATGGTGCCCACCAAGGCCGTGACTCCGCATGTACCGGTGGCGGTGGCGGAGATTGTCGATGACGTGCTGGGTTGTGCCGAGCTCGGTGCGAGCATCATTCATTTGCACGCCCGGGATGAGGCCGAACAGCCGACACCGGATCCGACAGTGTTTGCCGAGATCATCGCCGGCATTCGGGCTGAGCGCACCGATCTGATCCTCTGCGTCACGACCAGTGGCCGGACTCATCCCGACGTTGAGGATCGAGCGGCGGTGCTCGATCTGACCGGCGACAGCAAGCCGGAAATGGCCAGCTTGACTCTCGGTTCCTTGAACTTCCTGCATTCGGCCAGCTTGAATGCACCGCAGACGATCCGGGAGCTGGCACGGCGAATGGCGGAGCGAGGGATCAAGCCGGAGCTTGAGATCTTCGACACCGGCATGATCAACTATGCCCGGTATCTGATGCGCAAGGGGGAGCTCGCAGAACCGGGCTACTTCAATCTTCTGTTGGGCAACATCGCCACGGCGCAGGCAACCGAGGCAACCGTCGATCTGATGCTGGATGCCCTGCCACCGAACGCCGTCTGGGCCCTAGCTGGAATCGGGGACTGCCAGCGGCAGGTCCACCAGTGGGCGATCGATCGGGGCGGACATGTACGCGTTGGCCTGGAGGATTCTATCTATCTCGACGAAACGCGCCAGACTCTGGCGACCAACCGCGCGCTGGTCGAAAGGGTCGCGGAGATGGGCCGAGCGCAAGGGCGGGAGCCGGCCACGGCAACCGAGACAAGGGCGATCCTCGGTCTCGAGCAAGGATCCCCAGTGAGGTGACTTCGACCCCGCACAAGCCTCTGATCCAACGCATCGCCAGTCATATTGCGGCCCTCTTTGGAGTGCGCTTCTACAATCTTCTCTATGGCGAGAGGAGCCTGCTGGAGAAGATCGAGACCGTCATTCCAACGCTGGAGGTCAGGGTCGAGACCGCCAGTGAGGAGGAGCTCGAGGCTGTGCTGAGTCGGTTGCCTCCGGAGCAGAGCCGGTATTGCCTGACAGCCAGAGAGGTTGGCAGCGAGTGTTGGATCGCGTGGCACGGCGAAGAAATCGCCGGTTACTTGTGGGTCAATCGTCAGCAAGTGAATCTGCTCGGGTGGCATCTGTTCGAGCTTCCGGAGTCGGGTGTCTACACCTACAACAGCTATGTCTGGCCGGAATATAGAGGACGCAAGATCTTCCAGCGGGCGACCGAGGTGGTGTACAAACACTTACAGGCCGAGGGCTTTGCCTTCTGCTGCGGTCTGATCGACCGTAGCAACGCAGCGTCGATCGGTGCGCGACGGATTTTCGGCCTGGTTTATCAGCCGGCGCCGGTGCTGAAGATTCCGGGGCGAGGACCCTTCGTCCTGGGTCGACTGCCCGAGCTGGGTCTGACGGTAAAGGATCAACTGACAACAAGGACGGGACAGTCGATCTCGTCCAACAAGGTCTGAACGTCAGCGCCCACCATGGCCAAGACCCCTAGTGACGTGTCTTCGACCCCGCACAAGCCCCTGATCCAACGCATCGCCAGTCGTATTGCAGCCCTCTTCGGAGTGCACTTCTACAATCTTCTCTATGGTGAGAAGAGCCTGCTGGAGAAGATCGAGACCGTCATGCCAGCGCCGGAGGTGAGGGTCGATCTCGCGCGCGAGGTGGAGATCGAGAACCTGCTGCGCCGGTTGCCTCCGGAGCAAAGCCGGTATTGCCTGACAGCCAGAGAGGTTGGCAGCGAGTGCTGGATCGCGTGGCACGGCGAAGAAATCGCCGGCTACTCGTGGGTCAATCGCCAGCAAGTGAACCTACTCGGGTGGTATCTGTTCGAGCTCCCGGAGTCGGGCGCCTACACCTACAACAGCTATGTCTGGCCGGAATATAGAGGACGCAAGATCTTCCAGCTGTTGACCGAGGCGGTTTACAAACACATGCAAGCCGAGGGCTTTGCCTTCTGCGGCAACCTGGTTGACCGTAGCAACGCTGCCTCGATCGGTGCGCGACGAATTTTCGGCCTGGTCTATCAGCCGGCACCCGTGCTGAAGATTCCTGGGCGAGGGCCCTTCGTCCTGGGTCGACTGCCCGAGCTGGGTATGACAGTGAAGGGTCAGCTGACGACCAGGACGCGCCGAATATGACGCTTCTTCACGACGGTCGCTATGAGCTCGGGCCTGCGGACTCGCTATCCCAAAAGGCCCTTTTTCGCTAACTCCTGCCAGGAAAGCACTTAGGCTGCAAGTGCCTAGAAAATCAGGGACTTAGACCCCGTTTCCCTAACCTGCAAGCTACTGCCCAAGCTGGCGAAACCTGTCCCTTCTCAGTTCGCAGTGTCCCACCAGCGTCCCATGGGCACAGCATCGCAGGCACCCGACGCCGGTACATCTCCAGCAGCGGCTCCGGCCTCGGGTCGGGCTCCGAGTCCTCCCGCAGCAGCCGGATGTCTAGCTCTCCCATGTAGGTGAGTCTCGCGAGCGGCTGAATCGTTACATGACAAAGGCAGTCAACTTGACGCTGCTTGTCGGGAGAGATCGCGGATCAAGGCTTTCAGAGTCTCCAGCCCAATCCTGGCCTCCTCGCGACCGAACTGGATTTCCTTCCGGATGATTCGTCCAGGGTGGATCACGTTCCGGAATTCTCGCACCGCCTCCGACAGATTGAATTGGGCCGCCTTTATGATTCCCAGCTCGACGCACACATTAACCACCTCGAAGAGGTTCCACTCGTATGGGTCGCGAGGAGGCGCGCTCGTTGTGCTCTCAAGCTCCACCTGTCGCTGGAGGATCTGATCTAAGAGCATCCCTTCCAAGCAGCTTCCCGTCAGGACGATTGCCGCCTTCCATGACTCGCTGCGATGGCATTCTTGGATTTCGCGATAGTCCGACTCCGCTTGCTTTCTGATGTCTTCATTGCGGATGAAGTCCATCGAGATGGAAGGAGCGGTGGGCAGTATCTCTGCTTCTGCAATGATCGGCTGCTCTCTTTGGGCGATGGCAAGCGACAGCTCCGCCAACAGCTTCTTGCGGGCGTCATAGAAGGATTTGCGAAGATCGTCAATCCCTGTTTGCACCATCTTTCGAACTTCCTTCGGGGTCAGGGTGGTCACTGCGGTTTCGATTTCAGAGAGATGGGATTCGAGCTTCCCGGATGCTCGCTCAAGGACCTCCTCCTTTGCCACGGGATCAGAATAAGCGCTCAGCGCTCGCTGCCAAGAATCCGAGATGATTCCGGCGCGGCGCCCGATCTCCCTTTCGCCGGCTTCCTTGATCCTCGCGAAGGTGATGCCTGAAAGGAGAACTCCTGCCTGTGACTGGTCTGCAAGTACTGCCGAGATGTCCCTGCGGAGCTCCTGGTTCGAACCACCTAACGCCCCGTCAATCAGTTGCTCGGCTGCGTCATAGACTTCGACCGACGCCCCGCGCTGCTCGCGCACCTGTTCTGCCCTTTCCAGACCCGCTGGTTTGATCTGGGCCTCCCAGCCGCCCCCAGTCTTGATCACTGTAACCTGGCCATGCTCCTCCAGGATCTCAAAGTTACGCTGTATCTCCCGTTGGTCGTCGATCCCGAAAGTTTCCATCAGCTCCTTATCATCGACGAGCTTCGATGGTTTCTCGGTGTACCAACGATCCAGCTCCAGCAGGATCGCGTCTCGAAGGTCTTCACTCATTAGGTCAGCAGCACGACGTTAAACGTCTCGCCGTAGGAGAGCAGGTTGCCGGCCATTAGTTGCCCCGTGGTCGAGCATTGGGTCCTCCAGTGGTACGGTATCTCACCACCGTAAACGAGAGACACCGACTCGGGAAACACCCCAACGGGTAGGTCGAGGATGGGCCGAGCCTGCACGAATCTTGCACGTCAGTCTCGCATGGAGATCCTCTGGCAGGGCCGAGTCGTCGGCGAGCTGACGGGTATCTACCCCGGCAAGCTGGTTGACCCTGGCCCCGAGCTGGCCGAGGTCACCTCGCGGACCTACACGGTCTTTACCGGGGGATCTTGCTGCCACGGAGGAGCCACAGTCGAGAGCTTGCCCTTCGAGCAGCTCGGACTCGGCGATCAGATCCGAAAGCTCCTCCTGGAGGGCTTCGTCGTGCGACTCAGCTCAGGGGACGTCCTGAGCCCACCCGAGCTGGAGCCGCTCAGCCCACCCCGGCTCACGCTCAACTGGGACCCGCCACCCTCGAAGTACTGGTGGTAGAGGATGCCACCCTGGCACCTGAGCCAGCCACCACGCAAGATCGGCGCACGACCTCCACCCCGACCCCAAGGATTCAAGCGTCCCTTGAGGACCTCAAGGCGTAGGGTCAGCTCGGAGCCCCCGCGGGCCAGGAGCGCGATCCAGCTCGAAGGTCCTGAGTGACCGAGTAAGGCCCCTAGGTTCGCGGGGTAGGGGAGAGGTGCCCTCTGAGGTGAGGTCGGCCCCTGAGGGAGCCGCCAGCTTTAGGCCCCCCCTCGGGCGTCGTGAGGGAGCTTGGGGCACTGAGCAAAGAAAGGCTGGGCGCGGGACTGCCCCGCCTCCTGCCCGTACTTCTCCAGCAGCGCCTGGAAGCGGGGGTGGTTGCGGAGGATGTCAGTTCAGATCAGAATCGAAACCCTCGGCAATCCAAACGTCGGACTGGTGTCGAGCAGTCTCCACGATCAGAAACTCGCCGTCAGCGGAGAGATCCAGCCACCATAGTTTTTCGGAAAGCTCGAGATCGAGATACCTCTCCAGAGGTCCGCCGTCCGACGGAATTCTGTAGATAAGAGGATCATAGAAAACCCCAAGCCGGTTCGCTTGAACCGGCACCAGGAAGACGTAGTTGCCATCTCTTGACCAGCCTACGGGCTCGAATGCGCCTTTGGCTGGAGGCCACCCAAGCGCCTCGATCCTCAGGGCCTTCCCCCGGGGTGAGGGTCCCTCGGAGGTAACGGTGAAGGTGGTTTCTGTTGGAGAGAGAGTCCGCCAGCCGGGCGGACTATTTGATGTAGAGGTCTCTTCGAATCCAGGGTTCTCGAGGGGAAGAGTCTCCCACTCGCCTTCTTCGTCTCTCAAGCTCAGATGAAACTCGTCGAACCAAGCCGCCCCCGCGCCATGGAGCCTGCCGCCGAGGATAATCTCACTGGCGTCCTGATCGATCTTGCCCACAATCTCGTGGTCGCTCCATTCAATGGAGGCTATGGGCCGATTTCTCCTGGTCTCAAGAAAACCGGTTTCGCCGTTTCGAAGTCGAACTTTCAGGAAGAGACGGGCTTGGCTCTCCGCACCTGAGACGCGCACTCTCGCCTTGAGCCTCATAGTTCGTCCTTGATGCCCGGCGGCTGGAAGTGCCTGGGAGACGATGCCTCTTATGGCACCCGTGTCGCTGGAAAGCACTGTCGCAGGACGCCTTGGCGTCGCGACTGGTACGGTGATTACGTCGTTCCCCCCCAAGTTGGCACCAAGTGCAACCCGCGACCCGTCCGGTGAGTAGACCGGATCGAAAAACCAGCCAGACTCAGTGAGATCGTCGCTCAGCAGGGGCTCCTCACCCCCTGATCCGACATCAAAGAAACTCCAGCGGTCGTCACCCGGCTGTTGATAGAGCAGACGCTCTCCCGGAGCCCATTTAACACTGAGACTGCTGCTCACATCACCGGTCTCCAGGATCTTGGGCTTGCCGCCCTCGGGACTGACTCGCCAGACTCTTCGGGTACCGTCGTGGGTTGACCCGAAAGCGATCGTCCGGCCGTCCGGTGACCAGACGGGCCGTTCATTGCGCCCGTCAAGATGGGTGAGCTGGCGCATGGAGCCATCCTTGAGCGAGAGCAGGTAAATGTCGCTGCTCCTTTCATCGCCTTTCGAAACCGCAACCCACTCGCCGTCTGGAGAAACGCTGAACCCTCGCGAGAACTGTGTCCCGGAGGCTAATTGTGTACTGTCCACGCGCACTTCATCAGGCGACTGATCCAGATCGATCCTCAAGATCGACATGAAACCGGCCGTTCTCGCATACGCGAGTCTCGCCCCGTCTCGGGAAACGGAGAAGATACCTTCTGTCGGGAGACCGGTCAGAATCGTCTTGGCCGAGTCTCGAGCTTCTCCGGTCTGAGGGTTGACTTCGAGCTTCCACAGCTCTGCGTCCTCGCCTGAGGCAAGAACGAAGTAAATCGCGGGCTCCGACAAGGACCACCGTACCGACTGAATCACTGATTCGGATTCGAAGACTTTGCTCTGGTTTTGACCTGAGGTCGAAAGGGTCCAGATGGCGTATCGGTCGTCGTCATCTTCGGTGAGAACGAGTAAGAGACCTGTCGGCAAGGACCAGTCAATCCCTATTGTCCGTCTGAAATCACCCTCAAGGTCGGTCGTTGTCACGACCTCATCACTCTCAACATCCAAGAAAGAGATCGTTTTGAGGTTCGTCCACGCACTGGCCACTCGCGAGCCGTCGGGCGACCAACACATGTAGGAGCTGTGCTTGAGGCTCAGCTCGTCTCCACCCAGGCGCGGTACCACCAGCGCTCGCCACTCTTGAGAAAAAACGCCAGACACCAGGAGCCTCAAGCCGTCTGGTGACCACCGCATGCTATCTATCCTGGGGGAATCAGATTCGACCACATTGACCGAGCCCTGACCTTCAATATCGCGGACTACGATTCCTTTCTTCGTGGCGTAGGCGATAAAGGCACCGTCGGGCGAGATTTCAGGGTGTCCTGCTTCTCCACTGAAGGTAATCTGCTTATGGCGGACGGGACCAGGACTCGGTCGTGGACTCTCTGCTGGACGCCGCAGAAGAATCACTCCGCTAACTGCTGCCACCAGGGCGAGCACCGGCAGGACCCAAACCCATCCTTTCCAGGGGCGAGGATGTGGAGCGGGTACCGAGCGTTTCGTCAGTTCACCGCTGTCTACCTCGGCTTTGAGATCCTCCAGCTCGTTGGACACGTCCAAGACCGACTGGAAACGCCGCGGCGGCTCTTTCTCCAAGCAGTGACGAATGATCCGACTGAGGTGGTGAGGAAACTCGGCCCTCAACCCATCGACCTCCTGGGGGCTGCCAGTCATGATGGCCGCGATGAGCGAGGCCGAAGAATCCCCCTTGAACGGTCGCTCGCCTGTGGCCATCTCGTAGAGCACCACGCCCAAGGAGAAAACGTCTGTGCGGTGATCGACCGGCTTGCCCTCGACCTGCTCGGGCGACATGTAGGGGACGGTTCCAAGGATGCGTCCCTCCCCGGTCAGGGGTTCAGTGGGTAGCTCCGTGTCCACCGTAGCATCGAGATCGGGGCGCAGTTTGGCCAGTCCGAAGTCCAGCACCTTCACTCGATCCTCATCGGAGAGCATGATGTTTGCCGGTTTGAGGTCGCGGTGAATGACACCTTTTTCATGGGCAGCGGCCAAGGCATCAGCCAAGGGAATCGCGATGTCGAAGATCCGCTCGAGCGACATCCCACCCTTGGGGATCAAATCGGAAAGCCGCTTGCCCTCCACCAACTGCATGGTGAGGAAATGAACGTCCTCATCGTTTTCGACCGTGAATACCGTCACGATGTTGGGATGGTCTAGGGCTGCGAGGGTCTTAGCTTCCCGCTGGAAGCGATCCAGTCGCTCCTGGCTCTCCGCCAACTCGGACGGTAGGACCTTGAGTGCCACTTCGCGGTCTAGAGTCGTGTCCTCGGCCCGGTACACCTCACCCATCCCACCCGCACCGAGCTTTTCCAGAATCTTGTAGTGGCCGATACTCTGGCCGATCATGGCTCCCCCCGGGTTGCTCCGATCCTACTCCAGCGAACAAGGACAGAGCGCCACCCGGAGGGGTGGGGCAGTTGGTTTCAGGCTTGAGGAGTGACGGAGTAGTGCTTGCGTCCAACTCGCTAGGGTAAAGCCCTTGGGGCCCCAGGAGCAGGGGGGGCTTGCTGATCCCTGATCCATCTGGCAGACTGCCGTTAGCACAAGCAGCTCAATTGAAGTAGGAGGTGGTCGATGAAGGCATCGGTGAGGATGTCAAGCGTCATTCTGATTCTAGTAATCGGCCAATGGCTACTGGTGCAACCAAGCTTGCTTGCAGCTGAAGAGTTCTTCTCGAAAAGTGAGAACAAGCCCATTCCGGGGGTGCGTCCGTGGCCGAGTTCCCGATCGGACCCTCGGGGTCCTGTCAGATTGCGAGCTGTCCGAACGGCCAGTGCGCCGCCAATAGCGTTCGCCGCCCAGACTTCGGGCTTGCCGGTGAGTCACCTCACGAAGATTCTTGGAGCTGCCAAAGATCAGCTGGATCTGTGAAGTGCAGGCGGAGGCTGCGCAGGGTCCTGACGTCCTACGAGAATCCGCAAGCCACAACTGCGCAGCCACTTCACAGCCCTGAACCCCGCCGCACTGCAAATGAGCAATTTCCTACGCCGCATCGGCCTTTGCGCACCTTTCCAGCCACCGTTGGGGATGGGGAGATCACGGTCTGGATCGGGCCGACCCGTCGAGGTCTGCAGTGACTGTGGGCTTGGCGCCGACTAAGCACGATCCGTGACCGTGTGGTAAGATTCACAGTCAAGTTACTTCGTTTACCTCCGTTGCGAAGGATGGCCTCGAGCTTGATGTGCGGGCTTGGCGATAGGCCCTTACCCTTTGTTGGAGGCACGCCGAATGGCCGGATTGACGATCCTGAGCGACGCTCAACAGGCGCGTTTCGTTGGTAGCAAGAACACCCGCGTGGTGATGATCGGTCTCGTTGGCAGCCGATGGATGGCACCGCGGTTGTTACATGCACAGCTCGAGAATGCGGGTTTCGACGTCAAAACTGTGTTCTTCCGAGAGGATTTCGAATTTGTCGCGCCGCCGGAGGAGCATGAGTACGAAGCGCTGATGGCTCTGCTCGAGGAGTTCGAGCCGGACCTCGTCGGCCTGGGATTTGTTTCCTACTTCCTGCGCGACGCCATCGAGGTGACCCGGCGCATCCGGCAGACGCTTACCGGGACGCCGGTCGTCTGGGGGGGAATCCATCCCTCGCTCGAGCCCGAGGAGTCCCTCGAGCATGCCGACATGGTCTGTGTCGGCGAGGGTGACGAGGCCGTCGTCGAGCTGGCCGCGAGCATTCAGGCTGAAGATGGCCGCACTGATATCGCCAACATCTGGTTCAAAAAGGACGGTGAGGTCATCCGCAACGAGAGCCGACCGTTGCTGCATGATCTGACGTCCCAGCCCTGGGCCGATTTCAGCGACGACAACAAGTTCTACATAGTAGGCGGCGAAGTCCACCGCGAGAACAATCCGACCCACTACCACCAGCGCGAGTACGACATTCTCACCGCTCGTGGCTGCCCGTACATCTGCAGCTTCTGTGTGAATCACATCAGCTTTGGTGAGGGCAAGCGTCTACGGCGGCGTTCGGTGGACGACGTGATTGGAGAGCTCAAGCTGGCCATGGAGCGCCAGCCCGGGCTGAAGAAAATACAGTTCTGGGACGACGTTTTTACCTACGACAAGAAATGGCTGGCGGAGTTCGCACCGGTCTACAAGAAGGAAATCGGGCTACCTTTCTTTTGCTACGTGCACCCACAAATGATCGCCAGACCTCAGGCGAAGCTCCTCAGCGAGATGGGTGCTGCAGACGTCACCATGGGGATTCAGCACGGCTCGGCGCGGGTACGCAAGGACTACTACGATCGGCTCGAGACCGACGAACAGATTATCGAAGCCGTCGCCGGATTGATCGACAACGGGCTGACGATCAAGGTCGACGTTCTCTCCAGCGCCCTGACGAGCAGCGAGGAGGACAATCGGGAGAACATGGACCTGCTCTTGAAGCTCCCCAAGCCCTTCGTGCCGTCAATGCACGGCATGAACTATTTCCCCACCTACAAGCTCACCCAGATGGCCCTGGACAAAGGCGTCATCACTCCCGACGAAGTCGTTGGCCGGAGCTCGCGGCGCAAGATCAAGGTCACCGACGAAGAGATCGATCGCGACCCGTGGCTCTGCTATACCAGCATGCTCGGCAAGCACTATGTGCCTAACTCCTTGCTTCGCTTCATGATTCGTCATGATTTCCACCATCGCTACCCTGCCATGCTCTCCAGGGGCACCACCTGGATCCTGCGCGGTGGTCGTATGCTCGCCGGCCTGCGAATGATGAAGCGGCTGAATTGGCGGAGTATTCCCGAGATCCCGCGCTACGTGGTCGCCAACTTCGTCAACCGCTGACGGCCTCGGGTCCGGCCCACGAGGGCTTCTTCGCTTATCCTTCTGGGGTCGAGAGAGGGTCGGATCCTGGCATTGGCGGCGACGGTTGCGATGGGAATCAACGAACCCATGTCCAGAAAGTCGGTCCCGGAGGCGGAGCATTTCGACAAGCAGGAGGATGCGGGTAGCTTCGATCACGCTGCCTCGTACTATGGCAAGCACATAGAAAAGCTCTCGGCCCCCTTGGCAGTACGGATTGTGGAATGGGCAGACATTACGCAAGGACAGAGAGTGCTGGATGTTGGCACCGGAACAGGAATTGCGGCCAGATGCGCAGCCAGGGCCGTGGGAGGGCAGGGAAAGGCCTTCGGCATCGACCTCTCAGATGGAATGCTGGACGCTGCGCGCTACGAATCCGACCGCCAAGGACTGGAGAACATCCGATTCCTGAAGATGGATTCCGAGGAGCTCGGGTTTCCAGACCATCATTTCGACGCGGTCATCTCCCTCTGCGCGGTGGCGCATTTTCCCCATCTCGATGTGGCGCTGCGTGAGATTCGACGGAGCCTCAGACCCGGCCGAAAGGCCGTCGTGGCCATAGGAGCTGGACGACCGCCGTGGGGCTCTGGTCTCGCCCGTTACGCTATCGGCAGGCTCGTGAAGATGATCCAAAGCGCATTCCAGCCGCAGCTGTGGGCTCCGGGGGCAATCATGGACTTCGTCGACTCTCGTGAGCCTGAATTACCCACGGCAATATTTGCCGAATGGCAGAAAAGGGATCCGTACCGGCGACTCTGTCTTGCGATTCAGGAGGCAGGATTCGAGATCGACGGAACCGGCTGGACGGGACACACGCCCTGTTTCGACTCTGCACTGGACTTCTGGGAGGCGCAGATCTCCATCGTGACCGCGGCTCGGCAGCGCCTGTTGCATCTCGGGGCGAAACGCCTGGCTGTCCTACGAGATGAATTCGTGGCATCGGCACAGAGAGTCCTCGACCGAAATGGCCGGCTGTATTACCCCTTTGGGGCCTACTTCGTCCGTGGCCGAGTTCCCGATCGGACCCTCAAGTTCCGGTCAGATGGCGAGCTGTCCGAACGGCCAGTGCGCCGCCAATAGCGTTCGCCGCCCAGACTTCGGGCTTGCCGGTGAGTCACCTCACGAAGATTCTTGGAGCTGCCAAAGATCAGCTGGATCTGTGAAGTGTAGGCGGAGGCTGCGGGAGCCCGGAGTCTCAACCTCTAGGTGGTACATACATTGGGGGCGGGTCACGGGCACCACCGTGACAAGCAGTGCCAATACACACAGGATGGGCATCGATTGGACCGAGGTTCTGGACAGCATGACGGACTCCTTGTCCCTCCAGCAAACATCGGACGGAAGCTGACTATGGGTACGCCTGTTCAGCGATTTGGAGAAAGTCTACCACCACGCGGTGGCAGCCCTCGCTCGCCCCGGCTTTTCTTATCTGAGGAGCGGTAGTTCTTCCGCCCGCCCATCCCACTCCTGCAGCCGCCGCGCAAACTCGAGCATCTCGCGGTTGTGCCACTCGCGCTCAGCGCCTCTAGGAGCCGTGCGCTACGGGTACTCGGTCTCGGGCAACACCGACCGAAGTCTCAGACCATAGACCGCGGGCGGGTGCGGGGTGCTAGAGGCGGTGGTGATGAAGGCGGCGGCTCATCACCAGCCCGAGCCCCAGCAGCCCGATCAGGAGCAGCGCGACCGCGATGGGGCCGAGGGTCGGTACCGCAGGGCCGAACTGCACTTGGAAGACTGCGCTGCCGGTGCTGAACTCGAGCGAGTCCCCGGTAGGGGGGGGGGCGTCGACCACGTAGCTGATGGTGATGGAGTCCCCGGTAAAACTGGTGGTTCGTGTGAACGGACCCGAGCCGGCCACGTCGATGATGTTATCGCTGACAGGGGTCAGCCCGGTGATGGTCTCCCCCGCGTTGAAGACGAGGTTGGTGATGAAGATGTCAATAATCGGATAGTTGTTGCCGGAGGATGGCGTAAGGATGACCTGGTTGGTGCTCGGGTCGTAGTCCACGAGGAACGAATCGCCGTAGCCGCAGGGGTTGGCGATCTCGTCTGCCTCGCCAAGCTCGACTCCCGGTCCGATCGCTCGACCGAGGGCCTGCATCACACGTGCGACGTCACAGTCCGGGGGATAGAAGTTGAGCTCCTCACGGAAATCCGCCGAGATCGCTATCGCTTGTGTCGAGGCGGGGAGCAGGGACCATCCAGCGAGGAAGACCACCAAAAGCGGAACGACTAACGCGGATTTCGAGTTCGGGCGGCTGGAAGTCGTCATCAGTAGGCCTCCTATTGGCGTTTTCAACTCTCAGATTCTAGGCGGAGCCATCACAGACTTCGGCAGCCCGGCGACCGTGACTGGAATCAGGCGAGGGTCCGTAGCTTTGTGTGCTCAGCCTTTTGGCTGGCGTACCTTTTCGAAGTAGTCGAATCCTACACCTGGGATCTCTTGAATGCAACACCCGAACGGGTGGGGTGGCTATTTTGGCCGTGGGAACTCGTCCGCTAGGTGACGATCAGGGATGCCTCGATCCCTACTTTCTGAAGGGGGTTTCGAGGGGTCAGGAGGGGGGGGAGCGGTGGAAGTCGTCTCGGGGTGGGGGAGTGTCCCACGCGGGACGCGCCGTTCGTACTGTCCCATTTGTGTCCTAAATGGCCCTTGGGGTAGGCAAACCATAGAGCCGAGAAGCCTTTGATTTGTTACGTTGAAAGCCTTTTCAGGACGAGGAGAGAGTACTTGACTCTGCGGACTCGCTATCCGCGGCGTGCTCCTCCTCCGGCGGATTGGCGTAGATCTGGGCGGCGCGGGTCCATTCCGTGAGCCTGGCAGCGACTCCCTGATTGAGAGTCCCTGCGGGATACTCACCAGAGGCGTCGCGCTCTCCGGCCGGCAAGCCGGTCAGCAACTACATTCCCTCGTCGACGGTGGCTACCGAATAAACGTGGAACCGCCCCTCCTCGACAGCATCGATGACATCCTGCCGCAACATCAGGTGCTCGACATTGGAGGCTGGAATGAGCACTCCCTGCTCCCCGGTCAGACCACGCGCGGCGCAGATGTCAAAGAATCCTTCGATCTTCTCGTTGACTCCGCCGATGGCTTGAATTTGCCCCTGTTGGTTCACCGACCCTGTCACCGCGAGGGATTGTCTCAAGGGAACTTGGGCGATCGCAGAAAGCAGGGAATAGAGCTCGGCCGAGGAAGCACTGTCGCCGTCCACGCCACCATAGGACTGCTCGAACACGAGACTGGCGGCGAGCGACAGGGGCTGCTCGGCGGCATATCGGGCGCCGAGGAAGCCGGCCAGGATGAGGACTCCTTTGGAATGAATGGGGCCCGACAGCTCGACCTCGCGCTCGATGTCCACCACTTCCCCTTTGCCCAGTCGTACGCGAGCGGTGATTCGACTGGGCTGGCCAAAGGCAAAATCTCCCAGCTGTAGCACCGAGAGACCGTTGACTTGGCCGATCTGGCTGCCAGTCGTATCCACCAGAACCGTATTGCGAACGATACCTTCCTGAACCTGTTGTCTGGCGCGATCGGAGCGAAAGGTCCACGCATCCACAGCGTCCTGCACGTCCTCACGCGTAACGGTGTCGCGCGCAGCTCTGCCGGCCCAAAAATCGGCCTCACGCATCAGGTCGAGTATGCGACTCATGAGTAGAGAGATCTTCTTGGAGTCGCCGACCGATCGCGCACTGTGCTCGATCAGGCGAGCGATAGCACTGCGATCGAAGGGTCTGAGGCTGTCTTCGCGCACCAGTTTGGCGATCAATTGGGCATACAGCTGCTGGCTCTCCGAGGTCCAATCCATAGTGCCGGCAAAATCTGCGGCGACCTTGAAGAGCTCGGTGAACTCCGGGTCCATTTTGCCCAACAGGTAATAGACCATGGGGCTACCAAGCAGCACGATCTTGACCGCTAGCTCCAGCGGCTCCGGTTCCAGAGAGTAGGTGCTGATCAGGCTCATCGCCTCACCCAAGGACTCGATTCTGACGGTGCGCGCCTGCAGCGACCGCTTGAGCCCTTCGTAGGCGTAGGGCAGGCTGAGAAGCTTGAGGGCATCGATCAGAAGATAGCCGCCATTGGCACGGTGGAGGGCACCAGGTTTGATGAGGTTGAAATCCGTCACCGCAGCACCCATCTGGGGGATATGCTCGATGCGTCCCACCAGATTCTGATAGGTCGGATTGTCTTCATAGATCACGGGCGCTCCTTGGGTCGAGCCATGATCCACCATGACGTTGACACGATAGCGACGCAAGAGCGGCCTTTCGGCGTCTTGCCCGCCAATCACTGCCTCCAGTCCGGTCTGCTGCGGAGTTTCAGCCTGTCCGGTCAGGCGTTGGGCATTCTCCAATACGTCCTGTTCCACGGCATCGATGTAGGCCGCGACGTTGTCGAGACCGACGAACTGTTCGCGCATCTCATCGATCAGGGGAGTCACTGCAAAACGAGAAACCTCGAGATCGAGCTGCCTAATCCGCTCGCGAGCTTCACGCTTCCAGCGTGAAAACTGCTGCATGACCTTCTGCAGTTCCTCTTTGAAACGCTCGATCTCCTGATCGATCCGGTGCCGTTCCTCCTCGGGTAGCTGCTGGAACTCCTCGGGTGAGAGAACCTCCTCTTCGCTCACCGGGGCGAAGACGATCCCCACCGGCGTTCGCACCAGCGCCAAGCCTTGTTCGGCCGCCTCCTCGCCAAGCTCAGAGAGAGCTTGGGTTTGGCGCTCCTCGAACTCCTGCTTGAGAACCTGCTTTCGAGACTGGTATTCCTCGCTCTCGAGCTCGGTTTCGAGCACGGTGATGATCTCGTCGATGAGTTGAGCCATGGAGTCGCGCAGCTCGTAGCCGCGACCCGGTGGCAAAGACAGGAGGAGTGGGCTGTGCGGTTGACGAGAGTTGTTCACATAGCAGATATCCTCGGGGACCTGTCCCCCACTGGCCTTTTCTTCGAGAAACTGCTGGACCGCCGAATGCTTGCCGGATCCCGGCGGGCCATAGGCAAAGACGTTGTAGCCTTCGCGCTCTATCGCAATGCCGAAATCGACAGCGGCCACCGCCCGGGGTTGTCCGAGAAGCCCTTTGTAGTCCTCCAGGTCGTCCGTGGTGGAGAACTCGAAATTGTCGAAGTCGCACCCACGACGGAGCTCGGGCGCTTTTAGCTCTCTGCTCCCTGCCACTTGCTACCTCCCTCGATCCTTCCCTTGTAGATTCTCGTGATCGGCGGGGGGGCAACCCCCGAGCTTTCAGAGAATCAGTATACGGGAACTGGCACTGAAAAACGCTAGACTCGGCAGACCAGGCGGAGTAATCTTCGTCTTGAAAATCAAGGAGAAGCCAATGCGCGAGGCGGTGAAGAATCTATGGCCGGAGCTAGAGTGGATCGCCGATGAGACGCTGCGGGAAAGCGTGCTACAGGCGTGGATCATGGCCTTTGAGAACAGCCCGCTCGAGCCGAATGATCTGGACGAGATTCCCTTTACTCTGTTGATCCCCGGTTGCCCGGCTACTTTCATGGAGCACAAGCGGTGTGTGGTTCACATCGCCCGACGGTCGGCCGAGGCAATGCGGGAGTTCCTGGGCCAGGCCCTGTCCATCGATATGGATGTCGTGATCGCCGGTGCCATCCTCGCCGACGTGGGCAAACTGCTGGAGTACGAAAGGGTCGAGGGTGAGGCGGTGCAGAGCGATCGGGGCAAGAAGCTCCGACACCCGTTTACCGGAGTTTATCTGGCGATCGCCTGTGGTGTGCCGGACTCCGTCTCCCACATCATCGCCGCTCATGCTGCAGAGGGCAATCTGGTAAAGCGGAGCACCGAGGCCTTGATAGTCCATCACGCCGATTTCATGAGCTACGAACCGTTCAAGAATTTGCAATAGAGGTGTCGATCACGCCGTCTGCAAGAGCCCCGGTGCCGATGCAGAGTCGGCGGGAACTCGCAAGCAAACAAGAGGGGGGGTTGAATTGAGCGAGACCATTACCGCCCGCATGTCACGCTGGGCGACGCAGTTGCAGTTCGATCAGCTGACCGCAGAAGCCATTCGTGAAGCGAAGCGTTACCTCCTGGACTCCCTCGGTTGTGCGCTGGGCGGTTACCAGCAGCACGATGTCGAGATCGCTCTCGAGGTGCTCGAGGCGACCGGTGGCGAAGGACCGTCGACCGTCATCGGCACGGGCAAGAGAATGGACCCGGTCTCAGCGTCGCTGCTCAACGCCCTGATGGTCAGGGTCATGGACTACAACGACATCTACTGGCAGCAGGATCCATCCCACCCGTCTGACATCATCCCAGCGGCGCTGGCCTGCGGTGAGCGCACAGGCAGGTCGGGGGCCGATCTGATCGTCGGCATCGTGTTGGGGCACGAGTTCGAAATGCGGCTGTGTGAGGCTGCCTTCCCGGGGATTCGTGAACGTGGTTGGCACCATGCGACTCTGACCGCCTTTGTTTCGCCGATGGTGGCAGCAAAGATGCTCGATCTGGACTGGGAGCAGATGCAGCATGCCATCGGCATCTCCGGATCCCGTATGGCCACCTTGGGCGCCGTCACCGCGGGTAAGCTGACGATGATGAAGAACACGGTCGATCCAATGGCGACCCAGAGTGGGGTGCTGGCCGCCCTGTTGGCCGAGCGGGGCTACACCGGCCCGGAGCACGTGATTGATGGCAAGGAGGGGCTGGTGCACTGTATGGGGCCGGAGTGGAAGCTGGAGATTCTCGAGGCAGGTCTGGGGGATGGCTTCCGGATCACACAGTGCGGTATGAAGGCGTTTCCCACCGAAGCGCTGACCCATGCGCCCATCTCATGCACGCTGGATCTGATCAAAGACAACGATCTCGAGCCCGACCAAGTGGAGAAAGTGCACATCCGATCGCTGGGGCGGGCCGCCGACATTCTGGCCGACCCGTCCAAGTACGATCCGCGATCCAAGGAGACTGCCGATCACAGTTTGCCGTACGTCATAGCGGCGGCAGTCGCCGAGCGCCAGGTAACGCCAGTGCAGTTCACCGACGAGAAGATCATGGATCCGACGATTCGAGCCCAGCTGAACAAGGTCGAAGTGGTCGCCGATCCGGAGATCGAGGCCCTGTTTCCGGAGCTGCAGCGGGTCATCGTCAAGATCGTGACCACCGATGGGAGAGAGTTCGAGAAGCAGATCGATTATCCCAAGGGCGATCCGCGCAATCCGCTCACGGATCAGGAGATCGAGGAGAAATTTGACGCCTTGGCCGCTCCGGTGCTGAGCGAGGAGCAGCGCGCAGAAGTGAAAGAAGCTGTCTGGAGACTCGAGAGCTTGGAGACCATCACCGAGCTCATGAGGATGATGGGCGCCCAGGACTGATTGCCAAACAGGAGGGCCTCTCATGGGGCAGACTGTTGTCGAGAAGATTGCTCAATCCCATATGGCCGCAGGGCCAAGAGACCGACCACTGCGCGTTGGAGACTTTCTGTCGGTTCGACCCCACCATGTGATGACCCACGACAATACGGCGCCGGTGATGAAGAAGTTCCAGACCATCGGTGCGCCGCAGATCTTCGATCCTCAGCAGCCGGTGTTCATTCTCGATCACGACATTCAGAACACCTCGGACGAGAATCTGGCGAAGTATCGGGCCATCGAAGAGTTCGCCGCCGTGCAAGGAGTCGACTTCTTCCCGGCGGGTACGGGAATCGGACATCAGGTGATGGTCGAGCAGCAGTATGCGGTTCCCGGAACCTTCGTGGTGGCCTCGGATTCTCACTCCAATATGTACGGTGGGGTGGGTGCGGTTGGCACACCGGTGGTCCGCACCGATGCTGCCGCGATTTGGGCGACGGGTCAGTTTTGGTGGCAGATTCCACCCACCGTGCAGGTCATCCTGGAAGGAGCCTTGCCCGACGGCGCTGCAGGGAAGGATGTCATCCTTGCTCTTTGCGGCCTCTACAACCGAGGGGAGGTTCTCAACACCGCGGTCGAATTCACCGGGCCTGGAGTGGCGAGCTTGGGAATGGCTGAACGCCTGGCGATCGCCAACATGACGACGGAGTGGGGAGCCCTGGTGGGGTGGTTTCCGGTGGATGACACGACCTTGGAGTATCTGAGGCTGCGTCGGGAGATCTTGCTCGAACAGGGGATCGAGAGAGTCAGCCTCGACGAGATCCAGGCCTGGAAGAGCAGTCCGCCGATGGCCGACGAGGACGCCCGCTATGTGGCTCGAATTGTCCTGGATCTGAAGACGATGGGCTCGTTTGTCACGGGTCCCGATACGGTTCAGGTCGCTTCGACCTTGCATGAAATCGAGGACAAGAAGATCCGGATTCACAAGGCTTATCTGGTGTCGTGCGTCAACTCGCGCACCGAGGACCTGGCGGCCGCCGCTGCGGTCCTGCGCCACCAGAAAGTGGCCGAGGGTGTCGAGTTCTATGTCGCTGCAGCCAGTCGCGAGGTACAGGCGGCAAGCGAGGCGAGCGGCGATTGGCAGATCCTGATGGATGCTGGCGCCCGCCCGCTGCCCCCAGGCTGTGGCCCCTGTATCGGTCTGGGAGCTGGCTTGCTGGAACCAGGCGAGGTGGGGATCTCCGCGACCAACCGAAACTTCAAGGGTCGAATGGGCTCGCGCGATGCAGAGTGTTATCTGGCGAGCCCGGCGGTGGTGGCGGCCTCCGCGGTGGCCGGCCATATCTGTGGTGCTAAAACTCTGGAGCCGAGAAACCTCGTGAGCCGAATCGAGACCATGCCACCGGTCGACATGGGCGTCGGAACGGTTGAAATCCTGCCCGGTTTTCCCGCCGAGCTCGAGGGGCGCATGGTGTTCTTGCCGCAGGACAACCTCAATACCGACGGTATCTACGGCAAGGACTACACTTATCGTGATGACATGACATCCGAGATGATGGCCGAAGTGGTCTTCGAGAATTACGACCCGAGCTTCGCCAATCTCGCCCAGGCAGGAGATCTCCTGATCGGCAGTTGGAATTTCGGCACCGGTTCCAGTCGCGAGCAGGCGGTGACCTCGCTGCAGGCGAAAGGGATCGCTCTGGTGATCGCCGCCAGTTTTTCACAGACCTATCTGAGAAATGCCTTCAACAATGGCTTTCCTTGCGTGGTCTGTCCCGAGCTTGTCGAAAGGGTTCGCGAGGTTCTGGCCGCGGAGGTCAACGGTGGTGGCAAGACGATTATCCCGGGCGACAATGTCGAGGTGGACTTTTCGTCGGGCCACGTCCGATTTCGTTCGCAGAGCTTCAGGTTCGCGCCTCTTGGTGCCGTCCCGCAGTCCTTGGTGATCGCAGGCGGGGTCGAGAATCAGGTGCGGGAGACTCTGGGGATTGCCTGAGACCACTAACTGATTCTCTGAACTGACCCGAGAAGGCCGGGGGAGGGTATAGATGGCCAAACACAGTGTCGTAGCGATGCCGGGAGACGGCATTGGCAAGGTGGTACTCGAAGAATCGATCCGAGTGCTGGATGCCGTCGGCTTTGATGCCGACTACGTTCACGGCGAGGTCGGCTGGGACTACTGGATCAACGAGGGCAATGCGTTGCCGGAGCGGACCGTCGATCTGCTCGCCGAGCACAAGCTGGGTCTTTTTGGTGCGATCACGTCGAAGCCGAAGCCGCAAGCGGCCGCCGAGTTGAAGCCAGAGCTGCAGGACAAGGGACATGTTTATTTCAGCCCGATCGTTGCCATGCGCCAGCGGTTTGGTCTCGACGTCTGTATTCGCCCCTGTCGTTCGTTTCCGGGAAATCCGCTCAACTTTATTCGCCGCTCGCCGGCAGGGGGAATCGACGAACCCGAAGTCGACGCGGTGATCTTCCGTCAGAACACCGAAGGGATGTATGCCGGAGTGGAGTGGACCGATCCACCTCCGGAAGCCCTTGCGGCTTTTTCACTGCATCCCCGGTTCAAGCCGTTTGCCGACACCCCCGGAGAGGATCTGGCGATCAGCACACGGATCTTCACCCGGCGCGCTTGCCGACGGATCCTCACAGCCGGCTTCGAGTACGCTCGCCAGCATGGCTACTCGTCAGTGACAGTGTGTGAGAAACCAAACGTCCTGCGCGAGACCTCGGGAATGATGGAGGAGGAGGCCAAGCAGATCCAGCAGCACTTCCCCGAGATCGATCTGTGGTCGACGAACATCGACGCGCAGATGATGTGGCTGACCAAGAATCCCGAGAGCTATGGGGTGATCGTGGCAGGGAATCTGTTCGGGGACATTGTCTCGGATGGCTTTGCGGGACTCGTGGGTGGACTGGGTTTTGCGGCCTCCGGGAACATCGGGGAGGAGGTGGCAGTCTTCGAGCCGACCCATGGCTCGGCGCCAAAGTATGCCGAGTTGGATCCACCCATCGTCAATCCGATCGCCATGATCCTCGCAGCAGCCATGCTCCTGGACCATGTCGGTGAAACGGACAAGGCGGGCAAGATACGAGCGGCGGTCGGTGCTGTAGTGGAGAAGGGCGAGGTGCGCGCTTACGACATGTTGAAGCTGCCCGGCGGCGCTGATGTCATCGCCAAGGGGGCAGCCTCGACCCTGCAGCTGACCGACGCGGTCATCACCGAGCTCGAGTAGACCGAGGAGACACCTATGACCAAGGAGTCGACAACGTCTCGGCGAGGATCGGCTGGCCGCCGTGGCCAAGGAGTCCGCTCCGATCTTTGGGTGGCTATCGAGTTGCTGGAGGATGGCGGCATCAGAATCGACCTGGATTCGCGTGTCGAGCCGTACTACGGGGACTCGATTCACGATCAGGTCAGATCCGAGCTCACGACGATGGGGATCGAGAATGCCGCGGTGCAAATCGAGGATACAGGTGCCCTGCCCTTTGTCATCTCGGCGCGACTCGAAGCGGCGGTTCGACGTGCAGGGCTCGAGCCAAAAGCCCTGCCTGCCGACCAGTCCAATAGGCCACGATCGGAGGCCAGTCCACGCGATCGGTTACGCCGTTCGCGCCTGTATCTGCCGGGCAATGAGCCCAGGTTCTTTATCAACGCGGCTCTCCACCTGCCCGATGCTGTCATCCTGGATCTCGAGGATTCGGTGGCACCTTCAGAGAAAGACGCGGCTCGACTGGTGGTGCGCAATGCGCTGCGGGCAGTCGACTTTCTGGACGCTGAGCGCATGGTGCGGATCAACCAGCTGCCCTTGGGGCTTGAAGACCTGGCGGCGACCGTCCCAGCACGACCCGATCTGATTCTGGTGCCCAAAGTCGAGTCTCCCGACCAGATTGTCCAAGTCGACCACGCTCTCTCTAAACTGCTGGCTGAGCAACCGGATCCTGGTGAGATCTGGTTGATGC
>Ga0255055_10000439_pt1 | contig 32446 bp, 29 predicted proteins | sample JV7_2_27_MG_FD_188633 | JGI IMG/M metagenome (GOLD analysis project Ga0255055, IMG submission 188633) | Seawater microbial communities from Jervis Inlet, British Columbia, Canada - JV7_2_27 | ecosystem: Environmental > Aquatic > Marine > Inlet | place: Canada: British Columbia | collected...
ATATTGTTTTATCGTCGTCAACTACATAAACGTCTCCCATTGAAAATACTGGTTTTGAAATTTCTTTTAAATTACCTTGATCGACTAAAAATAGTTTCATAAAATATTCCTCAAATATTTTTTTTTAACAAATTTTTATATTAGATATAAACTCAAGCTTTTTAATTGCATGCAAAAACAAGTAAAAGGTAAAGGAGTACTATATAGAAAATACCTAAATTTAATTAAAAATCTTCTAACGCTAGGTTAATTCGGTTAACGAACTCAGGAATTTTCGTTAAATCTATTGAACAATAGGCGATTCTAATTCCATTTATATTATCTTTTTGTTTTTCAATGGGGATCACTCCCACTTTGAATTTTCTTAATAGCTGATCTGCAAATTGGTTAGCGCTAATTTTGTTAGGATTTAAATTTACAAAAACAAAGAAACCTCCTGCGTTTGGATCTATTGAAATATTCGAATTATCTATCTTTCTAAGTTCTTCGTTAAGTTTTTCGTACCTCTCTTTAAGGAGATTTTTAACTTTATCTCGTTTTTGGATTAATCCTTCCATACCGACTTCCTTAAAAAGCTTAATAACTAGCGCCTGATAGAAATGATTAGAATTTGAAATTGTAGTTCTCACTAACCCAGCTAATTTATTGGTTAATTCTGATTTTAGATCCTTTAGTTCCTCTTCACTACTAACCCAGTGTGGCTTTAATCCAATTGTAATGAATCCTATACGTCCTCCATAGAGTAACATTTCTTTAGTTATTCCATCTAGCTTAATTGGAATTACATCTTCCTCTATCTCGTGTAGGGCGTAAAAAATGGAGCGTTTTATTACTTTATTAGAAAAAATATATGGTTCATACGCGTCATCAACTAATACAATAATCGGTTTAGAAAGATCTTTTTGAGATTGTCTTAAAGTATCAATTAATTCTCCTAATTCTTCCTCGTTAGGGACGTAACCCGTAGGATTATTAGGGAACCCCAAAATTAAGGTTATTTTTTTTTGATTCTTAGAAACTTCGTAAATCGCTTCTTTTAACCCTTGAACATTGAATTTCTCTTCAGCGAAAAAATCAAATGATTTAATTTTAGCGCCGAGTAATTTCTCAATAATATTATCATAATTCCCCCATCTCTTATTTGGAGATATTATGAATTCCCCCGGATTTAAGAGCAAAGAACAACATAAGAATATCCCATTTGTTAATCCCGCAGTTACAATAGGAGTGGTAATAAAGTTTTCAAGTCTATTTAACTTAGCTAGCTCATAATCCTTATTGTAAAGTGATTTCTTAATCAACCATTTTTTCCAATGAGTTTTTAATTCTTCAAGACCAGAAACTTGAGAATATGGAACAATATCCTTTACGCTTAGTTTTGTAAAATTTTTAATATCTTCTAAATAGAGAGGAACCCATTCAGATGAACCTCCTTCTATAAAATCTTTCTCGTATCCAAAAGCAGATCCAAGTGTCCCACTTATTTCAGCTTCCTTTTTTGCCCTTCCTGACCAATGAAAAATTCCTTGAGGTAAATAAATTCGTTTTCCTTGCTCTGAGAAGGTATTATAGAGTGGTGTTTTTTTAGTTACTTCAAATTCCATGATATTGAAAGTAATTCTTCATCGAATAAAAGTTTTTAAGCTGATTTTAAGTTTTTTTTATTAACCTTTTAAGAGTTTAAGATAAAAAGATTAATAATCCTCAAAGGGCAACCTTATTAATGAATTTAAATAGAACTAATGATATATAAACTAATATAAGCAATCAAAAAAGTGTGAAGAGCCGTATGTCCGAAAAAGAAGAAACCGAACAGAGCAAACCCAAGGAAAATTTACTACTGAAAGATTGGAACGACTTTGTCTCTAATATTACAGTAGGATACACTAAATTTCAAAAGAGTGTTGAAGAAAACACAAAAAAAAATAAAGAATTATGGAATCAAAATTCAGAAAAGATTGATCAATTCTTTAAAGGTGCTAAGGAAAACTGGGATGCTAAATTCAAAGAATGGGGTGTAGAATTAGAGAAGACGCATAAGGAAAATACTAACGCGTGGGAAAATAACCTTGAAAATATAAACGAGTTTTTCAAAAAAAATCAAGAATCTTGGGATAAAAAATTCAAAGAATGGGAAGCAGACTTAGAAAAAAGACAAATCGAAACTAAAGAACAATGGGAAGCTAGAAAGCTGAAGATAAGTGAAGATGTAAATAAATGGCAAGAAAAAATTAAAAAAGATTGGGAAAAAGGAATTAAAACGTTCAGATGGGAAATGGTTAAGGGGTCTTATATGTTTCTAGTCTTCATGATTCCCATCCTGGTAGTATTGTTTGTTATTGTGGCGTTAATCACTAGACTATTTGAATTTTAAAAATCCAGAGGATGATTTCGGAAAATGATAGAGATTTTTGTCAGTTCCTTCCTAGTTGCTCTTTCTGGAGCTTTATCTCCAGGTCCACTCTTAACCTTCACAATCTATAAGTCGCTAAAGCAAAAGCGAGGGTATTTAGCATCGATTTTTATTCTTTTAGGACATGCAACAATCGAAATGATTTTAATAATCGCCTTACTTGCTGGTGCTTCCTTCTTTTTTCAAAATATTATCTTTTTAACTTTGGTTGGATTCATAGGAGGAGTTTTCTTGGTTATTTTCGGTATATTTGCAATAAGAGGGGTTTTAAAAACTAATGTTAAAACAGATTTCACTCTCGATGAAAACACGGTAAAAGGATATAAAGGGAATAGTTATATAGGGGGAATTTTGGTCAGTTTGTCGAACCCTTTTTGGACTTTTTGGTGGGCAGTGATCGGTCTCTCTTTAATGGTGAATTTAAATATCACGCTTTTAAATCCTATTAAGATGCTAGTATTTTTTTCGGGCCACGAGTTAGGAGATATAGTTTGGTATCTTCCAATTTCTTTATTCGTTTACTATGGGGGAAAATCTTTGAATCCAAAAATATACAAATATGTTTTGATAGCATGCGGTGTCTTCATGATTGTTTTTGGCATCTACTTAGCTTTTAATATAGTTTTCAACCCACCTACAATTTGAAAACCTTGGTTATTCATAGCATTCAAATTTAACATGTAGAAATATCCTAGTATCACATATATATAATAGTTCTCTAGAAACTTCTTACAATTAAGAATTTAAATTTCGAAATTTATTGGAAACTTTAAAGTAAGAGTTTTAGTATTTCTGGTCCGACCGATTTTAAGAATTTAGTCTCTTCAATTGTATTGTTCTTCCGGTAATAAAAATAAAAGTACCAGTAAGTGAATTATGAACGATAAAGAAAAGATTAACTGTCCTGTGTGTAAGATGAAATTCATCCCTAGAACATTTTATCCAGACGAATCTATTTTTTCTACTCATGATGGAAAAAAGGTATCTGGTTTTAATGGATACATAAGTACTAGCACAGTTAAACCTCAGGAAGTTATTTTAAGCTCGTGGGTAACTTATTGTCCTTCATGTAATTATATTTTAAGATTTGTTAAGGAAGTAGTAAGAAAAGAAAAAATAATTACTCAAAATGCAACTTCAAAAGATGTAAGTGAAAAATATAACAGCTATTATTTTGGATTCCCTTACGGAGATTATTCGCAACACTTAAAAGAAATAGTAAATAAAGTGAAAAGCAAAGTTGAAGAAGAACTTCAAGATTTCAGTGCTTGGGAAAACCTATACACAATTGACGATAATTTTAAATTCCTGGTCCGTTTCTTTGCAACGTTAGAGAATTACTGCAATTCTAAGCTAGGAATGGGAAATAATAAAAACATGATAAATAAAATAAAACTGTTAAAGTTGCCAAAAGAGATAGAAATCCCTATGATACAGCTAAACAATATCAAAGATGGAATTGTGAAGGGAGATTACGAACTTTCGGGCGACGACGAGGAAAATATAGATAAGATCCTTGTAAATTTCGTCCTACATTTAATTAAAAAGCATATTCAACCATTAATCGATAAAAAGCAACTTGAAAAGGGTTATGAATTTATTAAATTCGAAGATTTTGAGCAACAAATTAAATTATTTTTAGGCAACTACCTTTATTCAAATTTTAATAACGATCCTTCTTCTAATAAACAAATTCGCTTATTTTTGAGCGATCTCTACAAGGAAATTGATATCGAGTAATAATTATTCGATCTCAAATAATCCTAAATTAGGATCTAAAAAAGTGTTTTGGCACATAGGACATGAATTATGTTTTGAAAGCCATTCAGCAACACAAAGATAGTGATATGTCGAATTACAGAACGGGCATGTAATTAATTTATCTTGAACAAAGTTAATATTTTTATGACAAACCGTACATTGGACATTAGACACTGATACACCTTGTCTTAATTTAACTTTATTTGTTAAAATCTCCTCCAATTTTGCGCGTTCTACTTCGTATAAACCAAGGCTCGAAGTAATTTGGTTTACTTTCGAATTTATTTCAGAAATTCGCTCTTTTAGCTCATCTTCAGATAATTTAATTGCTAAAAATGAAGACAATGCAAGATTAAAAGGCAAACTTTCAAAATTTTCTGATTGCTTAGTTATTTCTGTGATTTCTGCGAACAGTATTGACTCCGTATCTATTAACTCCTTAAAGCTTTTAAATATTTTATTCATCAAAACAGTCAATAAAAATGTCAGTTGTTGTTGCTTTCGGTTAAAATTATCTTCCCAATTTTTAATAACAGTATACATATCAATATTATTATTCTTGTATGTATCCAATTTTTGGTAAACTTCGCTTTTAATTTGTTCAATTTTTCCCTTATAATTGCTTAGAAGGTCTTTTATCGCTCTAAGCTGTGGTAGTTCCTCTTTAATAATAAGAGAGGTCTCATCTTCGTAAGAATTTATTAATTTATTTACCTCAGCAATTTTTTTATCAACATAATCCCTAACATCTACTCTCAAGCTCTCATCTTTAATATTATCTAGGTAATTAGAATAGTCCTCTTTCCGCCGTAGTATTTCTGAAATTATGTTTGCTAACGTTTTTTTTAGAGTAGCTGTAATGTTAGTATAAGGTTTTAAAATTTTATCGAAATTTAATATCCAAGTATCGATTTCATCTATTTTTAAGGCAAATTCATCAACATTGCCATAATTAGAATTAATTACTTTTACAAATTCCTCAGGATCGCTTGTGTCGCTTACTAATCCTTGGAATTTCTTATCTAAACCCTTAAAATATAAATCGACAATTTTAGGAAGAAATTCGCTGAATTTTTGTTCCATCAAAAGATCTAACCTTAGATTACCTAATCCATGTCCGTTTAAGTCAAAGTGTTTATCTAAATATTCAATTTCTTGTAAATGATTTTTTAGTTTATCTTTGATTAATGCAAGTATAACTGGACGCATCTTATCTTTTAAACTTTGTATTGATTCTTTCCTTTCTAGGACATTTACGAATGCTTCTCCTTCATAATCTTCGATTATACCATTTTGATATAACATATAAATGAAATCGTTATAAATCTCCATATTTTCATCTACTCTACTTAAAAAGAACTGGTATAATTCATCAAAATGAAAGTTTAACACAATTTCTTTACGAGATTTTATCTTTTTCGTTAACTTAGATTCAACTAAACTTGTTATATACACAACAAGTTCTTGAAGATCTTCCCAATTATTCAAATTGTCAGGAACATTGTTAAATTTAAAAAATAAATTTTTTATTTTGTTTGCTTCAATCCATAAAGTTATATCGTTTTCATATTCGCGTTCAGCTTTTTCCGTATTATCTTCTAATCGAGGCAGAAATTTGTTAATATAACTTATTAATTCCTTACTATCGGTCAAAAATTGATCTATATGTTCGTTATTCTTTACTAATCGCTTCACATTTCTTCCGTTTGAGCTTAAATTCGTTAGATTATTCGATATTAATTTTAATTCGTTCGTTATAGCCTGTTTTAAGGAGAAAAAGTCTTTTTTTGAATGAGAAACTATATATTTTTCACTAAAAGTTTTTATATTGCTGAAATAATCTGAAAAAGAGTTAATGACCTCGAGTTTAAACTCACTTTTTAAAAATGTATCAAGTTCTTGTGATTTCGTTTTGTCTGATTTAAGAGCTGTAACAGTGTTTTTAACACGTAAGATTTCTTCTTTACTATATCCTTTTATTTCTCTATAACCCTTAAAGTTATTATCAAACAGACGCAAAGAAAACCACCATAATAATTAGCAAAAAAATAACAATAACATAAATGTTGCATATCATTAAATTTTTTTGTAAAAATTAGAACAAGTAAGATAATAAAAAATTACTTCATTATTCGCCTAATTCCTTTATCTCAATTCGTTTTTCTTCCGCGCCGTCTTTGGTTATTATCATTAAATCAATTCCATTACCAGACATCACATCTCTCTTTATTGAGTTCCTAATCGTCTTTTCAACGAGTTTTGCTCCTTCTTCAACAGTCATATCTGGTTTGTATTCTGCCTCCAGAATTCCTATGGAAAGGAGCATTCCAGTTCCAGTAGCACCAAAATCTTCCGGCATCAATGAACCAAGAGCATCCAATGTGTATAATTGTGGACCATCTTTATCTACCCCTGCAATTATTAAATTCGTATAAAGGGGCGCCATTTTTCGAGAATATAACATATTAGAAACCATCTTCCCTACGCTTTTAGTACTAATTCTATCGTGAGCATCCAATTCATATAACACCGCTTGAGCCTTTAACACTCTAGATACAAACTGGAAATCGCCAATTAAACCATAAGCCGCCAAACCGATATGATCGGTAATTTTAAATAGCTTTTGTGTGGCTTTATTGGTTACAGTATACCCCCATGTCGCCCTGCGATCGTTTCCTAATACGACTCCATCTTTACATTTAACAGCTACAGCAGTAGCCCCTGGGACCATAATTTGTTGAGACATCTATTTTTACCCTTTAAAATCTAATTTTAAGAAAAAAAGTTTAACTCTTTCTTATACTATAAAAAAAATCAAAATTAAATAAAATTTGCTTTTTAAATTATAACATTTTATTGAAATTTTCAAAAAATTAAAGTTTCTAATCCGTGAATTATGCTAATTATTTTTCATATTAGGATTAATCATGTGATTTCTTAATTGAAACTTATTTTTACTACTTAGGTCAATTATGACTTAATTATCATGATCATACATGACTTGATATGATATTCATTGGGGATGGTTTGTTTTACTTCAAAATTTTTTAGTAACCCATTAAATGATAACAAAATCGAGATAAAACACGATTGACTCTATTTTGATATTTGAATTATTGTGATTCTAAAAAAGTTAATTCAAATTTTTCGAATGATCAACCATTGCATGATCATAGATATTTACGGTTATAATAAAACGAGGTTTTTTTGTCGTGATTTTTTATGCATTAAAACCTTGAAGTTCTTCACATATAACAAAATATTTAAATAACTCTTCGGATATATTACTATCTAAGAAACTTTAATAATAAATACAAAAAAAATTAAAAATCAAAACTTTAAAAATATATAATAGTGGAGGAATAAAAAATGGCTAAAAAGAAACATAGTTTTGCATGGTCACCAATTCGGAGACTTATGAAACAACAGGGTGCAAGCATCGTAGCAAGAAACGCAGTAGATCTTTTAATTGATCATCTTGAAAAGACTGCTACTGGTTTAACTGAACAAGCTCGAGCTTTTACCATGCATGCTAACCGAAAGAAAATCACTAAGAACGATCTCTTGCTTTCAATTAAATACAAATAGAGAATCATTCTTGGTTAGAGCTCTAATCTTATTTTTTTCTTTTTTTTTTAATTTTACTTAATAATTAATTTAAAGAAATATTCAACCCTTTATCTTATACAATGAACTTTGAACATAATTCAGAAAAATCTAACATAATTAAATCTCCATTATGGGATTTAATGTTATCTACAAACGATTGTTACCCTGGATGTGGTTGCGATGATGACATTTTTGACATGACATTAAATCGCGTTAAGAAATGGGTTTCAAATAACGATGGTACTAAAGTTATTCAACAAATTGACAAATTACTATTATATGAATACATTGATATTGGCGAAATTCAAATACAAACTAATTTTCCCTTCCAAACCTTCGAAGAATTTAAAAATTGGTTGATTGAGTGGAAAAAACTAATTTTAAAGTCCATTTAATAGAGACCTGTTAAAGATTTAAAAGTTCAATCGAAATCTAAATCATGTCGGATCATAGGATTTTTATCCATGCATTCGACCCCAAATTGGCATAACTCACAGCCCACAGGGTAATTTTGTGCTTTGTATTTCCAATTAATTCGACGACTGTACGTTTTAAGAATCGGTTTAAGGCGTGGTACCATATCTCTTGCGACTTTATTTCGATATTTATTGCATTTTGTTTTATTATAGCCTTTTTCAGTAATCGCATTAGCAGGACAATTTTTTGCACATTCTCTACAAGTAGCTTTAGCATAATATAAACAATTTGCATAAGGTTCATCACTTTTTCTCGGTGTAACCTTAAGTGGTGCATTTGTAATCACTGAAGCTAATCGAATATTACACCCTAGATCAGTAATCAAGCCTTCGTGTAATCCAAATGTCCCCAATCCTGCGGCAAAAGCAACATGGTTTTCGGACCATGTAGAATAAAAATCTTTTTTTGCAACCAAAGTATAAGCCTGGCTAAGTTTTCCAGAAATAGCGTTATACCCTTTGTTTTGTAAAAATTCAACGGTTTGCTCCATTATATAATTTCTAAAATCCTTTGCAAAATTTCTGGCAATAGAATAAAGCTCTGCGGGTAACACTATTTTTGCTAATCTAATTGGAGTAATACTTTTCTTTCTAATTTCATCAGTAAAAGGGTATACTATAGAGACAATATAAAGATTTGATGAGGGTAATTGTTTTTGGCCACTCGCTAACCACATTTCCAAGGGTGTATAATGTTCATATCCTACAATCTCTTTAAATTTTAAAAAAATAGCGTCATTACCTTGAGCAACACCAATTAAAGGTTGAGAGAAAATTTTTCCACCTCCACATTTCTCAGGAAGGCGGTTAAGTTCACTACTTTCAAATTTTTCTTTTAAATATTCCAATAATATATCTTTCAAGATTAATCTCAATGTATATTTATGTTTACTTGTGTAAAGTATTGTCAAATTCTTATTTATTCTTTATTCTCTAGAAAGAAAGTTATTTTTAAAAAGTGGTTGTAAAAGTGGAAACTTATTTTAGAGACCTCAAAGAGAGATCTATAAAAATTAAAATAAATTAATAATTGGTTAAGAAATTGTGGAGATTTAAAGAAATCGATCCCTTGATAAAGGGGATTTTTAATATTTCAATTAAAAATATTATTAACCAAAATGTATTTTTTTAATCAAAACTTAAGTAACATAGATCAAAAATAAAGTTATTTTGATTAAATATGGCTGACAAAGTTAGTAATGAACAAAGGTTAAATGGAAAAGAAAGACAAATTTTATTCCAATCCATGGATGTTATCCTACAAAATCTCCAAGATAACATGGAGCACCTAAGTAAAACTAAACATTTTGAACACACCAGAAAATTTATAGACATGGTTTATGATGGATTAATAAAAAAGCGTAAATTTTTCCTATTAGCAAGTGGTCGTTCTGCTTTCATTCTACAGTGCTTTGCTACGAGATTGGTGCATCTTGGTGCAGATGTGTTTATGGTTACCAACCTTGGTTCTATACCTGCTCTCTCAAATGATGATATCTTAATAGTCCTCTCAGGGTCAGGAACAACTTCGATCGTTGTAAGTCTACTCAAAAATTATGTGAATACGGCAAAACCTTTTGGTATAATTTCTATTACTTCTCACCCTGAAACTATAATAGGGAGAGTTGGGGATGTTACCATAAAATTAAAAGGCCGAACCAAAAGAGATAAAGTTGATCTTCACGATGATACAGCAATCCTTACTCCAGAAGGGACTATGTTCGAGATTGCGGCATTTGTTTATTTAGATGCAATAATTGCTGAATTAGCGATTAAAATGGGCAAAACAAATGCAGATATGCTCAGGAAGCACTCAGAAACCATTTAATCTACTTTATTTTATTCTTACTTTTGATCCTTTAACTCAAAACTATAAAAATTATTGTTACCTACAATCTTTGTGCCCATTATAGTGTATCTATAAGAGTAGTTTTACGACTAAACATCAATGAATAGATATCTCCCATGGGCACACTTTATTCTTCTTCATCAAATGTAATTATGTGCTGTTAAAAAGGAGAGCACCAATAGCTCCAGCATACACCGAGTTTTCTATAAAAATTGGTTTTATTCTCTTGAATTTGCAGAGTATTGACAATATCTGTTTTAGTTGCTTATTTCCTATTAGAAAACCTCCACAAAAAATGATATGTTTTACTTCATGATTTTCTGCTATAAGAGTGGCAATAGTGCCGATATTTTCTCCAATAGTTCCAATTAGTGAGCTGATAATATCTTCTTTCTTTATAGAATTTAAGTCAAAAGATTTGTTAATTTTGCCCATAGCCGCTGCCGTGAATTCTCTAAATAACTTATCTACTCTATCATCTTCAACATTATAAATGTCTCCTACTTTCAGGTCGACTCGAAATCTATCTCCCTTACTAGCTAGATTTGTAGCTTCGGAAAAGTCGGCTATAGTACTATTGAAGATTAAATCAAGTAATCCCATGAAAAAACCTCCTCCCATAGCAGTACCTCCTAAATGTTCAATTTTTTCTTTTTTTAAGACGATGGAGGTTCCAGTTCCCAAAGTAACTACAAGTGAAGGGGGTAAAGACCTATTTTTATAGTTTTCATATAAAAAATCCAATCCCCTTATGTTTGTTTCAAATTCGTTAATTAATTTTGTTTCAAAATCATTCGAATATTTTTTATATGGAATAAATGCTCTTCCACCTGTAAAATTAATCTTATTGAGTTTATTTTTATTATGACTTAGAAATTCGTCTAACTCGCTCAAATCTGATCTTGTTTTGTTCATAGAAAGTACAATTTCGTTGTCTTTCCAATAAGCAACCTTTGTCAGACTCTGACCAATATCTATACCTAAGGTATTAAAAGGAATTTGGCCATTAGTTTGATCTACCCGTAATTTTAATGAATTTTGCTCTAAAATTATAACCAACTCTTAATATTTTAATAAAGATTTATTTAATTATTTAATTTTAATATTTTGAAATGATGGAGAACTCTAAAGTTAGTAGTACTGAAGTTGTTATAAGCAAAAATAGTAATCCAAGTAAGGCAATAACCAATGGATTAGAAAAATTAGGTGGAATTTCAGGAATTGTACAGAAAGGAGATCAAGTATTCATTAAAATTAATCTTAGAGTACCGTATGGATTTCCTGCAAATTTGAACTTTGGTTCACTCCGAACTATAATTGAGCTATGTAAAAGAGTTGAAGCAAAAAATATTATTGTAGGTAGTTTTCCTGATAACGGAATAAGAACTGACTCGATTTCGAATATTATGGGGCTTCAGTCGTATGTAGAAAGCCTTGGAGCAGAATTCTTATTCTTAGACGATCAAAATCGGTATCCTCTCAAGACTGTCGAATTAAAAGAAAAAATAATTGAAATTCCTAAAATTATACTTGAAACAGATAAATTGATAATATTTAACCAAGTAAGTGTGGACCCCCTTTTTAAATGTACGATATCTTTACTTAATTCATATTCTTTAGTGCCTAATAAATATCAAAAAATTCAAAAAATTATAAGACCTGGTAAGGATTATTTATTTCTGGATCAATACAAACAAGATTTAATCTCCAACATCTTAGATATCTATAGCATTAAAAAACCAAACCTAGTTATAAATGACATGTTTGATTTTCTAGAAGGAGCGGGACCGTACGTATATAAAGATTCCAATTTATTACATACCGGTTTAGTTGTTGTTGGACGAGACGCAGTGGCAGTAGATTTAATCACTTTAAAATTGTTCAATATCGACTTATTAAAAAGTGATATCCTTCTAGAAGCACGAAATAGAAATTTAGGAATTACTGATATATCTAATATTAATCTAATAGAGGAAAATCTTGACGATAGCAGATTGGAAGTAAAATATTCTGTTTATAAATTGGATAATATCAATATAAAAAATACGACAATAAAAGCTGGGCGAATTTGCTCTGGATGCTTCAAAGAAGCATATCACTTATTAAATTACATAAAAACTCATATGACAAAGGATTTAAAGTATATAAAAAGGCAATACTTTTTGACAGGGGAAAATCCTCCAGAACCCGAATCTTTAGATCATATTATCGTTTTTGGAGACTGTGCTATAAAAAGCACAAAAAATGGAGAATTTAGAACTATTCGGACTCCAAGTGACAAAAACTACATAGAAACCATTAAAGGAAAAATAGGAAAAGATCAAAAATCTCAAAAGGTCACAAAAGTTAAAGAAAAAACCAATAAACAGGTAATCGAAATTCCAGGATGTCCTCCAAATTTATTTGAGAGTTTAAATTCTATTCTTAAATATTATGGGAAATCCCAAGCACCAAATTTATCTTTTTATAATAATCTGATAAAAACTTATTATCAACAGGAATCGAGTAAAAAACCAAAATAAGTAATAGGGAAGAGCTATGATAAATGATTACTTCAAGGAAAACTGGTCAAAAATCTTAAAATTTAACTCAAATGTAAGTTTAGCTGACAATCCAAGAGAGTTGAAAGAATCAGTAAGGATCCCTATAACTCCAATTGAAGTTGATGCCTTTCTTTTATATCACCTTTTTAACCTTTTATACCCGCTATTCGTAAATGACCAACAAAATATTCTTGATGTTATCGTCTCTGATTTCGAGCTTAAAAATGTTGTATTTGGGCTTTATTTGTATGAAACAGCTAAGCCCGGAATACATAGTGCTATTAGAGAATTGCCTAAAGATTCAATTAAAGTTAAACAAGAAGAATTAGACGATAGGGAAAAATTGTTTAAAAAATTACAATCTTTTGTCCTAAAGGAGCACGGTATTAAAATATCTTGCTTGAGACTAATAAGAAAAAGAGGAGTCGATTTAATAAATAGTCATTGCGAAAAATTAAATACGTCCACCATCTATGAGTTCATTGTAAGTATCCTAGACTTGATTCAAATTTCACTTGAAAATAATTTGTTTTCTATTTATCCAGAACCTAATTTCTTAAGATTTTTTAAAAATTGTCTAACGTTACTCAATGGCTTTCGATTATCTAATGTATTTACATTTTTTGAAAGTTTGTTACCATCGTTCAACTCTTTGATAATAATGAATTCTACCCATTTGCCAATTGCTCTAAAAATTAGGAAAGAAAATAATAAATCATACTTCCCGGAAATGGATATTAAACTAAAGTTGTTAGAAAGCGAAAAATATAATTTAAACAGTAAAACTCATATTCCAGATTTTAAACTTATTCAATCAGACTTCAATGTTGATAATATTGTAAACTTAAATCAAAACCCTTTTCTCCTTTTCTTATCGGAATTATTTGAATCAGAAATACCCATCGACAAGGAAAAGTTAAAGTTATTGTTTCAAAAGGTTTTATATGGAATCAGAAGTTACGATCTTAATTGGAGAATGTTTCCCAGTCCAAAAATAAATAATTTTTTACTTAGATTTCTAATTCGCCTTTTAGGAATAAATTTGAATCTTAAGAAGCTCTCTCATTGGGCACTACCTGATTTTTTATTCGATCTGGGTGCTACTTATATTGGTTTAAACGCAAATCTTTTGTTAGTTTTGACTGATAAAAATAAGGATAATTCAAAACAAACTTCAACCGAATTAATCCTCTTAAAAATTGAAAATGGTTCTATAAAAAAACTCGATCGTATTAATGACCAAGAAATGATTACTAAAGTCAAGCTACAATCGCTAGAATCAATAAGATTAATATTATCTGAAAAGGTTGGTTTCATATCAAATGTTCTAATGGTGGATAAGCATCTAATCAAAACAACACTAGACACTTTTCTTATTGACTTTCACAAAATTTCACTATTTTCACTCTTAAAAGTGATTAAATTACTGAAAAATCCTAAGTATTTTCAACTATATCCTGAAATACCTCCCTATACTTTGCTAAAAAAGAAAAGGAGTATCTCTTTTTTGAAGAATTTGTTGTCTATTGTTATAGATAAGCACGAGTTTTGAATTAAATAGCTAATTCAAAAATCCTTTCATTTTTAATAATTCAGCGTTTAAAATAGCGCCCCCTGCAGCACCCCTAATAGTATTATGACTTAAGGCTATAAACTTGTAATCAAAAACATTATCCTTTCTTAATCGACCAATAGTAACTGCCATACCCTTGTCGTTGTTCCTATCTTTAATTGGTTGGGGTCTATTAACATTTTCTAAGTAAATAATTGGTTGTCTAGGCGCGAACGGTAAATCTAATTCTTGAGGGATTGATTTGAATTCTCTCCAAATTTTAATAACATCTTCCTTGCTCGGAATTTTGTTTTTAAATTTAATATTTACGCAAGCTGTATGACCGTCCGAAACTGGAACTCTTGTACATGTTGCGCTTATTTGTATTGAATCATCGTTGATTATTCCGTTTTCTCCAACTTCTCCAAAAATTTTTAAAGGTTCTTTTTCTGATTTTTCTTCTTCACCACCTATATACGGAACAATATTATCCAGTATATCTAAAGAGGGTACTCCTGGATATCCCGCTCCAGAAACTGCTTGGAGCGTAGTGACAATCATTTTTTCGACTTTGTATCCTTGTTTTTCAAGAGCATAAATTGGGGTAATGTAGCTCTGTATAGAGCAATTAGGTTTGACCGTGACAAACCCTTGTGAGAATCCTCTATTCTTTTGCTGAATAGGGATTATATCCATATGATTATGGTTGATTTCAGGAATAATCATTGGTACGTCAGGAGTCCATCGATTCGCTGAACTATTACTTATGACAGGGATCCCTTTTTCAGCATATTTAAATTCGATCGCTTTTGTGTCTTCTTTTTTTGGTAAATCCATAGCTGAAAATACAAAGCTTATGTTAGATTTAAGAGATGCAAAATCTTGAACATCTCTTACAATTAATCCTCTTATCTTTTCAGGAATTGCTATTGACATCTGCCATTTTCCCCTAACAGCTTCTGCATAAGGTTTACCTGCAGAACGAGGTGATGCTGCAACATCAGTAATTTCAAACCATGGATGGTTTACCAAAAGATTTATATAATTTTGTCCAACGATTCCAGTTGCTCCCAAAATTCCAATTTTAATTTTATCCGAAGACATATTAATTTGAGTTTATATTATATTTTTAACCTTTTTAATGAGTAATTATTGAATAATTTTGTGAAATTATTGTAGCTAAATTATAATAATAAGTAAAAACCAGATGTAAAAACCATGCTAAATCGAGACACAGATTTATTGAAAGAAGCGGAAGAATTAGAAAATCAGTCAAAAATTGCAATAAGAGATAAAAAATACGGTTATGCAATTCAATCGTTAATGAGAGCAAAAGATAATTACACAAAATTAGGATTGACGGGACAGGTTTCAATAACAATTAAGGAAATTGTTAGATTGAAAAGTTTAGCACAAAACGAGGGTCTTTCATTGACCATCCCTAGAGAAAAGAGTAACATTCCTGCGGAAGGTTCTCAATTTAAAACAAGTTTAAATAAACTAAAAGAAACAAAATCTGAAGACACGTCCATATCTGAAGCTACTGGATACCAAATTTTAGAAAACGCTAGGACACTTGCTATTGAAGATAAATACAACGAAGCTATGAAACTCTATAACGAAGCGTACAGCATCTTCAAACATCTCAATTATGATTATGAATGTAAACAAATTTTATTACAATTAAATGATATTAGAGATTATCAGAAATGGGCACAATTGCGAAAATCTAAAGGAGTTCAACTGAATTTAAGAGATATTGTAGCCCTAGCCTCTGCTGAAAAAAGGCGCCAAAAAATACAAAAAGGATTAGGAGTAAGAAAATCTCCTATAGAAATTGCCGGCGTTAAGCCAAAAAAACCAAGAGAATCCCCAAAAACCTCTCGTAAATTGTTTGAACAAATTAAAATGAACGAGCAAAGGGAAGAAAATCTAAAAAAACAAAAAAATTCAATTGTAATTGAACAGCAAGAGCAAAGAAAACTCAAAACGCAAGAGCATCAGAACAAAATTCAATTGCTACGAGAAAAGAAAAAGCAAGAAGATGAGCTCATTAGTAAAGGACAGGAAATTTTGGAAGAAGGTAACCAAAAACTTAAGCTGAAAGAATACGATGCTGCAAAAGTCTTATACAATCAAGCGATTGAACTATTTACTCAACTGGGTTGGCATGATCAAATAACAATTTTAAAAAAAGAGTTGTATAATATTGATTTGTATAAGAAAGAAGAAGATTTGAAACTAAAGAAGGCATCGGATAATAAAATTAAAGAAGAACAAGATTTTCATAAAAGAGTTTCAGATGTTTTAAATGAAAAACAAAAGTATCAAGCAAAGCAACAAGAAAGGAGAAGAGCACTACCTCCCGAAGTCAAAAGTAAGCTGGAGAAGGTGGATCTAGTTCGCGCTAAAGCAGATAAAGAAGAAAGTATGCAAAAATTCTCAAGAGTTCTAGCAAGGTATCAGTATATCCTTTCGGTGTATAATTCTATTCCTAAAGATACCATTGATTTGTCTGAGCAAATCTTGCTCGTTGAGCAGAAGATTTCGGAATTAAAAGCGAAATTGTAATATTTTAAGCTTCTTTTTTATAACTAATTAAAATCATTTTGATCTTTTATGAAGAATCCATTTTTACCTTTTTCCCACGTTCACAATTCTAAGGAGCTTTTAGATATAGCGTTCAGTAGAGCTATGAAAAGTAGTGCTCAAGTCTCAAAAAACGCTCCTATTCTGTTAAAGGCAAAAAAAAAGGAATTCAAAAGAATAAAAGTAGCTATCGAGGTGTTAGTAGATAGAATTTTAAAAATCATTAAGAAAGTGCCAATAATTGACGATCTACCAGATTTTTATAAAGAACTGGCCTCATTATTGGTAGATGTTGATGAATTAAAACTAACTCTTGGCAAGCTTAACGGAATTTTACCAATCCTTCATAAATTAGGAAGAGAATCTTCAAAAAAACTAAGCCAGATTGAGGCTCCAAAAGACGCCGATCGAATTAGAAGAGCTGCGTTTGGAAGAGTTTCGTCGATAATTAGAAAACAAAATAAAAATCTCGAGTATTTAAATAGTGTGAGAGGAAGATTAAGAGAAATCCCTTCAATTGATGACACACTGCATTGTATTGTAGTAGCGGGATATCCTAACGTAGGTAAAAGTAGCTTTGTAAAACAAATTTCAACCAACAAAAAAATCGAAGTTCAGGAATATCCATTTACAACCAAAAAGCTGATAATGGGGCATTTTGATATCAAAAGACGATTTGATAAAATTAAACTGCAATTTCTAGATACTCCCGGAATTTTAGATCGCCCTATGTCTAAGAGGAACAATATTGAATTGCAAGCAATACTCGCATTACGATTGATATCAGATCTAATATTTTTTGTATTTGATCCCACTCCCGCATGTGGCTATTCAATAGATTCACAGTTGGATCTTTTTTATGAAGTAAAGAATAATTTTACGAAAGAAGGAGAAATCCAGATGGTAATTATATTCAACAAAATGGATTTAGCCAGCTCAGACGAAATTAAGTACCTTAGAGATAAATTAGATATAAATGAAAATGAGTTTTTTTTAATTAACGCGCTATCTGGAGAAAATTTAGAGTTGTTAAAAGAATTATTAACAAAGCGTTATAGTACTAAGGAATGAAAATAAAACTTATACATTACTCTTAAAATATTAGTTTTTATCAAATACAAACTTTGTTTATCATTTTACATGATTCTTCTAATTAGAAATTTTTATATGTCTATATGGAGAAAATTAATTATGGAAGTCATGAATATCTTAGGACTCGATATTGGAGGAGCAAATACTAAAGCTGCTTTAGTTAAGTTCAGAAGTTCAGAAATTCTCGAATCGTTTTCAGTAATAGAATACTTTCCTTTCTGGGAAAAAACATTAAATGATATTCCTAGTATGTTTAAAAGAATAGTAGAAAATCTAATTATACTGAACCATTTAAAATTAAAAAATATAAACTTCGTATCTATTACAATCACCGCGGAGCTCTCAGATGCATTTCAAACTAAGCGAAAAGGGATCTTTACTATATTGAATGCGTTAGAACAAGTCTTTGAAAAGGAAAAAATGTTCTTTATTAATAATAAAAATGAATTCATCAACTTTAATCAAGTTAAATCTGATCCTATTTCAATTGCAGCAGCAAATTGGGTATCAACTTCATTATTTTTGGGTAAATTCGTTCCCAACTGCATTTTAATTGATGCGGGGTCAACTACTATAGATATAATACCGATTTTAAATTCAGTACCTGTTGCTCTGGGAAAGAACGATATAGAAAGATTGATTAATCATGAAATGATTTATACAGGAGGTCTAAGAGCTACAATTCCTTCGGTTACCCATTTTGTACCCTATAAAGAAAAGATGGTTAGAATATCTTTTGAAAAGTTTGCCCTAATATCAGATGTCCATAGGATATTATTTAATATTTCCGAGGATGAGTACATTATTGATACGGCGGATAACCGTTCTAAATCGATTGAAGATTGTTACGCCCGATTAGCTAGAATAATATGTATGGATAAAACAACATTATCAAAGGAAGAATTAAATCAAATCGGAAAACATATCAATAAAAAGCAGCTCGAGTTGATATCAACTGAAATTCAACAATTTATGAAAGAACTCATTAAAAGAATACCTAAATTTGCAAATGATCCAATATTTGTGATAACCGGATTAGCTGCTGAGTTTCTAATCAGGAGATCTTTAATCCATCTTGGATATAATAATATACAGAAGTATGAGGAAATTACTAATATATCGGATTCTATAAGCGCTTCCGCTATCGCCGTTGCAGGTGCATTATATTTTCAATTATAATAAATTTTGTAGGATATGATGTATAAAATAGCTATATTTAAAATTGGAGGTAGAATCTTAGATAATAGTAAAGATTTAACTACAACGGTAGCTCAATTAACTCAATTGTATGAGGATCAAATAATTAAAAAAATAATCCTAATTCCTGGTGGGGGAACAAACGTTAATTTAATAAGGGAATTATATAATGAATTCCAGATCAATGATGAATTAGCTCACTGGATGGCAATATATTCGATGGATTATAATGGAATTGTATTAAACAAGAAATTTCCCCATTTAAATCTACTTGACGACTTAGATCAGTTAAAAAAAGAAGATTCAATTTTTTCTATTTTTTTACCCTATAAATACCTAAAGAATAACGACGAATTACCTTATAGCTGGAATGTTACTTCAGATTCCATTACTTTATATGTTACTTATAAATTGGGGCTGACAGAATGTTTCTTAATAAAAAATATTGATGGAATTTTTGATAAATATCAGAATCTATTGACAGAACTTTCAGTTGAAAAATTTAAAGAATTAAAAGCAAAAGAAGAATTAGCTAAATTCCCATCGGACGAATCAGATTTCAAGATTAAATCAAAACCCGTGGATCCTTATGTTTTAACTCTTATAGAAAAGTATAAAATCCCTTGTATTATTTTAAATGGAGCAAGTGAAGATTTAAGAATTTTTAATTACTTTCGAATTGTTGACAACAATGTTAAAGTATATACTAAAATTCACTCGGTTTAACTGTTTTCATTTTCTTCTTCAATTATATTAATTGTATAAATGACCATATAGAAATGTCATTAAAGTTTTAATTGAAATGAAATTAAGATTAATATATAAATTATTTTTAAATCAAAATACAGTGAAAACAAAATGAATGTTGAAGAAATGAAAAAGAATGCAGATATTCTAATTAATAAGTTAAAGGATAAGGAGATTCCTGGTAGCGCAAGATTTAAAGTTAGATACAAAAAAATGGTCAATTTTGCTAAAATTTACGGTATAACAGATCTGAAATATGTTGGACCAGAAGAAGAAGGGGTTATTGCATGTCATGGTTTTGCGAATTCATTTACTGTGAATGCCTTTTATATCCTCGTTCCCGGTTTAAAAATATCACAAAATGGAGAAGAACGCCCTCTTGTTATGAACCCAAATAAATTACTTCATGCCGGAAATAAATATAATTGGGAGGATTGTGTCGATATTAAAAATGGAGATGTATTAACATCAAAAGGTAAGATATCTAAGGTATGGTTAGTTGAAAAATCTATGATATTATTTGCTGAATTATTATTAACTGTAAAAAATCAAAATGATGAATTGGTGTGTAAAGTGACATCTAACGCAGCTATTAGACCTGGAGGTTATTAAAAAATGGTAAAAATTTCCGATATAAAAGTCAAACAAGTTTTAAGAAATGAATTCAATGGCATTACACGAGATTTATTAAAGCAGTATGCTAAAGCCAGCGGAGATACAAACCCTATTCATACAAATGATGTAGTTGCCGAAAGAGCTGGACTTAAAGGAGTGATTGCTCATGGGTTATTTTCTTTTGGTTTTATTAGTAAATTATTTGAACATTTTCTAGAACAGGATAAATATGGAAAGATTATTGAGATAGAAGTTGAGATGCGCGCGATGGTTAGGGTTGGAGATCATCTTCTTACTGAGGGAACAGTATCAAAAATTGAAGGAAATCGGGTTTTTTTTGATATAAGACAGACAACTATTACAAATGTAGACATTAAAGATAAAAATGGAAATCTTGTAAAGCAATTTGAAGCCGGTGAGAGAGGTTATATTACTGAAAAAGACATAAAACGAGGACATGTTAAAACTAAAGATGTTCCTGAGGGTATCCTTACATATAGAGAGAGAATTGCCACTCCTGGCACTGCAATAATTGAATTGTTTAAGTGAAAACTCGTTTAATAATTCATAATTATTTTTTAACTAATTTTTTTAGTTTCACATCTCATTAATTTTAAAATGACATAATTTTATGTTAATATTGGTAAACATTTTTAAATATTAACATCAAAAGAATAATTGTTTTAATAATAGAAATACAATATAGTAGGCTTTTGACTATTTTGACCCTAGACGCAAGAAAAGTTGAAGATTTGATTTTGAGTGGAAGCTACGAAAAAGCAGCTGAAGAATTATTTGAAATTATTGAACACCCTCCTAATTCTGATAAAGAACTGATTTACGATAGTTTGACATTATTGAATAAAATTTGTGATAAATCCCCAGCTATTTCATTAAGAACAGTTAAGAATTTAACAAACACAATAAATGATCTTAACTCCTGGGTTAGACTAGTATCTTTGGAAATTCTTTTCCAAATAACTATGTATCGGCCAAATCTACTAATTGATCTCATGCATAAGATTAGATCAAGGCTTTTTGATAAGGAATCCTCTATAAGACGTTTAGCAGTAAAGATTATGGGCAATCTCATTCTCTCCTTACACATCGATAGAGAGGAATTGCATAATATTATTGAAGAATTTACTGAGAAATTAATGGATAACGACTGGAAAGTTAAGCTTCAAGTCATTAAAACGCTTAAAAAAATTTTAAATCAAGATTATACAAAGATTCGGGAGTATGAACCGTTATTATCTATCGTAATAGTAAATTTAAGAGATGAAGATGATGATGTTGCAAGATCAGCAGCAGAGCTCCTAAAAATCATTGGTACTTATTTTCTATCTAAAGAAAAAATGACATATGTTTTATTAAACCTTCTCTACAACGAGGAATCGCGAGTTAAAGAGCTAATAATCTGGTTATTCGGAGAAATAGGAAAAGAAAAATCATCTGAAATAATTCCTATAATTCCTAAATTGATAAACCTCCTGAAAGAGAATAATTATCGAATCCAACTCCGAGTCATTGATTCTCTTGTAACTATTGCTGAGAATAATTTTGATCAAATTTGGGCAAATTTAATCACCGCACTATATACAGGTGATTCTGAATTCAGAAATGTAGTTATTAACGCTCTGTATCATTTATGTCAGAGTAATATAATGGAAATTTTCAATTATATCTTTGAAGAATTTGAAAACCCATCAGAAAATGTTAGAGATGGAGTCGCACTCGTTTTTAAACGCCTTTATGAAGAGTATCTAGTAGAAATTGAGAATGAGATCACCAAGATTTTATATATGCTAGAATCTAAATATTGGCGCGAACGAAAAAAAACGATAATTCTACTAAGAACTATCTGCTTTGTATTAGAAAGTAAAAAAGTAGCAGTCTGGATTTTTATTGAATTGGAGAAAAATTTAAGAACTGAGAATGATCCAGATGTGATGGAAGAAATAATTTATACAGTAAAGAATATTAAAGCAAATTTTCAAGACATTGATGAAACTATTCAGGAAGTTAACGAAGATCTAGAAATTTTTAATAAAAAGATTAAAGAGTTCCAGAAGATTCCTGCTCAATTTCGGGAAGAAATGAATTTATATATAAAGGAATTCAAATTTCACCAAACTGAAATAGAGTTAGATAAAATTTATCGTAAAATTCTAACAAAAATAAAGAAATTTAATAAAAAGTTAAACAAATTCGAATATAAAAGGTTAGCTTTTAATTTAATAGAGGATTGGGAAGAAACTAAAATCACTATAATGGACGAACTTAGTATTATTAAAGCTTTCATTTCAGAAGTGTTTGAAGAAAAGAAAGAAGAATTTACTACAAATTTAAAATCAAAAATTAAATTTTTAGAAGATCGCATTAATATCCTGAAAGCTCAATATGAAGATATACAAGAATATAACTTTCTTAGCCATTTGGATAATTTAAGAATAGATAAAATTGAAGATAAAGAAATCGAAGAGAAATTCACACAAGTTACACAGCTTAGAAATTATATGTTTAAACTAGATGACGATATTCGTGAAATATTAGTAACGAATGTAGAATTTAACGAAATTTTTAAAACGCTCTTGAGTAGATGGATTAGCGTAAAAATAGAACTTCAAAAATTTTTAAGCGATTTAGACAGGAAAATAAAATCTACAAAAGATAAACTAGTAGATGAAATTCAACGCTCTAACGGTTCTAATGAAACCAAGAAATTAAACTTGCTTTCTTCTGTATTGTTCCAGGGTCATATTCAATCAATAATAACACAAGGTATTGATGGCCTCAAAAAATTTAACGATAATTTAGATAATTTAAAATCAAAATTAGAGACACTACTGAAGAAAAGCGAGTTTTCAGATGCTAGAAAGCTAATTGAAATGAATACCAATCAAATTCAAAATTTTATTGAAGATTACGAAAATCAAATTGATAACCTAATTGGAACAATAACTGAAGATGACGATGTGTTTAACCTTTTTGCGAGACCATCAGTTACTAAATTTGTCTCATTTAAGGAAGCTCTAATCAATAAACTAAAAAATTTCACCCAGAAAGGTAATGACGAGCTAATCTTAAGTCAAATCAAGTATTACCTTGATGTTATAAATCCTATTAAATTAGAAAGTCTCGCTTCTTATATTGACATAGATATCAATGTCTTGAAAGAAAAGATTGTAAAATTTGTAAATAAGAATAAACTCAATGCTAGAATTATAAAAGATGATCTCTATTCACCAAAAATAGAAGACATTGTTGAAACGAAAGACATCCTATTCTTCAAAAATATTAAAACTATAGGAAACAAGTTATACTTCAACTTTAAGCTAAATAATCCAACAAGTCTACTATTTTCTGATTTGCAGATATCTCTCAAAACTCCTGGATACCTGAGCTTTATTCGTAACGAAAGTTTCCCTAAATATCTCCATCTAAACGAATTAAAGCCTGGAAATGTGTTTAAATTTAATTATGTCTTAAAAATAAAGCATAATATTGAAAAAGATTTAGCTGATCCCTCTGTTGACGAAGTAAACCTTAAAATTTATTATAAGGATCCCTTCGACATCACTCGTAAAATCACAAAAAAAATTAATCTTCTTCTTCCTTAATATTTTATACGACTTTTTGTTTGGACAAATAAAAAACTCCCCTTATTTATCGAAAAAATAAATAATTTATAACGAAAATATTAATATAACCATTGAATCTTTAAATTTACAATCAAATAAGGTAGTAAAATATAGAAAAAAATCGTGAGGTGAATGTTACAAGAAGAAGAGAGTTATCGATTGACGCTCCAAACGAAATTATTCGGATGAAACTGTAAACTCGACTCCAAGAAATTAGACACGCTTTTGGCTAATTCAGGGTTGAAAGGGGATATCGAAGATTCTGCTATAATACCCGTTCCAAACACTGATTTAGTTATGGTAAAAAATATTGACATCTTTACACCAATTATCGATGAACCTGAAATAATGGGTGAAATAGCCGCAGCCAATGTAACTAATGATGTATTCGCATTAAATGTCCTAGAAATCTCAGGAATGCTCGTTTTTCTAGGGATGAAAAAGAATATGCCTATGCATGTCGCAGAAGGAATATTGATTGGTATAAGAAACTTTATCGAAAATAAAATTGACTCGAAAGTACTTGGTGGTCATACTATCTACTCAGAATGGCCTCTTATTGGCGGAGAAGCTTCTGGATTTATCAATAAAGACAAAATTATTAAAAAGAATTATGTGAAAGAGGGGGATACTTTAATACTTACTAAACCCATAGGAAACCAAGCAATCATGGCAGCATATCGACTACAGAAAAATAACCCTGATCTTTTAAAGGCTTTTTCTAAAGAAGTTATTGATGAATCAATAGATTTAGCCATAGAGTATATGACAATGCCGCTTAAAAGCGTTGTGGAAGCTATCCATTCTTATGAAGATGTATCTTTCGTGCATTCAATGACAGATGTTTCTGGATTTGGACTTTCAGGACATTTAAAAGAGATGCTTCAAAATTCTAATCTATCCGCTAATATCAAGAAGGTTCCTATATTTAAGCTTACAAAGGAATTAGCGTACGAATTTGGATACAAATTTGACGAATGTGAAATGCCTGAAACTGCGGGTGGAATGCTTCTTTCTGTTGATCGTGAATACGCTGAAGAGTTCTCAAAACGACTCAGCGACGAGTTCCATGTGTCTAATTGGATTATTGGAGAGATCGATAACATTAATGAACCTAGACATGTTCGCGTTTCAAAAGATGTTGAATATGTTGAAATAACAGAAATTTAACGATGTTAATGATGTAGGTTAAAACACTGTAAGTGACTGCCTATTGAAAATACTCCGTTGCACAACGGCATCGTAAAGGTTATCCTTATTTTTCTTTACTATTATTATTTTGTACTTTTCGTTTTGTGTAAATTTTTTCGTTTCCACTCTTTTAGGTACCAATTCAGGAAGTTTTTTGTGACTCCTAAAGAGTTTTTTTTTTGATTTCGGAAATCTTCTAATTTTTTCTGTTTTAACCGGAAATTAAACATAAAATAAAATTGACTAAGATTTACTTAGTTAAACTCAAAACCAAATTGTGTATAAAAGGTGATGTAGCACTAGAATATTACAGTTTGAGCTGACATCATTGATATTTATGATTTATCGAAATTATAAATAAATATAATCGAAAATTTAAATAAACATTAATTCATATCAAAATCATAGTAGAATTAAATAAAAACGAATATCGTAAAAAGTGTGAGGTGGATGACAGAAGAAAAAAAGGAGTATCGATTGACAAAGCAAGTTAAAATCTATGGTTGATCATGTAAACTTGGTGCAAATCAATTAGAAGAATTATTGGAGAAAACTGGTTTAAAAGGATTTATTGAAGATGCTGCTATTGTGCCCGTTCCAAATTCCGACATGGTTCAAGTGAAAAGTATTGATATTTTTACTCCGCTTGTAGATGAACCCGAAATAATGGGTGAAATCTCTGCTTGTAACGTAACAAATGACATATTTGCGATGAATGTTCCAGAAATTTCAGGAATGCTCGTGTTTTTAGCTATCAACAAAAACACTCCAATGAAAATCGCAGAAGGAATTCTTAGGGGAATTAAAAGGTTTATGGAACAAAAGTTAAATTCTAAAGTGGTCGGAGGTCACACGATTTATAGCGAGTGGCCTCTTATTGGTGGAGAAGCATCTGGTTTTGTAAATAAGAACAATTTAATCCGAAAACACGGTGTGAAAAAAGGGGATAAATTGATATTGACAAAACCGATTGGATTACAAGCAATTATGGCGGCGTATAGGTTACAAAAAGATTCTCCAGAGATGTTGGGAGATTTCTCATCGAATGAGCTCAACGACTCAATTAAATTAGCTATTGACCTCATGACTACATCTAATCAAAGTGTAGTAAAAGCAATTTACACATATAATGATTTCTCATTTATTCACGCTATGACTGATGTGACTGGTTTCGGATTGTCTGGTCATTTGAAAGAAATGCTACAGAAATCTGGTTTATCAGCTATAATTGAAACTGTTCCTTCAATTAAGCACTCGAAAAACCTCTCTGAAGAATTTGGATACGCTTTTAACGACTGTTTGTGCTCTGAAACGGCCGGGGGTATGCTGATTGCTCTCGATCCGAACAACATAGAAAGTTTTTCAAACACGCTCTCTAGTCAAGGCATTTCTAATTGGATTGTTGGTACTATTGATAACAAAGAACCTGAGCTTGTAAGGATATCGAAAAAAGTTAACTATCTTGAAATAGAAAAAGTATAATGGCGTCAATGAAATAGGCTAAAACACTTATGTGGGTGCTTATTGAGAATCCCGTTGCTCAACGGCGCCAATTTTCACAATAAACTTAATAACATTTCCTTAAAATACACTAAAGAGAGGCGTCGGTTTCAGGAATTATTACATGTTCAAGTATTTCAAATCCATTAGAAGGGGTACTCTACTAATGCGATATTGCTTTTCTAGTCATTTTAAATACGACAGGTCGCTTATAATCAGGACAGCACGCTTTATGAGTGTTGCCATCATCTTCAAAAAAGGGATAAGACCCCCCTGATTCTAATACACGAATATAAGGATAAATTGAGTTAAATGCGGCAGCACAAATTTTCCCACGGTCTTCAGGATAGGAGAATATTTCCCCAACTACATGGCCTAAAGGACAATTCCCCTCTTCAAGAATATCGGAAATTTTGATAGTAACTTTATATGGTGACATAGTTAAGACCTAAAATTTTTGATCGCAGATAAAAATCTTCAATTAATTCAAAATCTATTATTTATCTAAAAATTCACCCTTCTTTTCCTCTTTTAGCTCTAATCTCGTCTAAAAATTCAGGGGTTATAATCGTCAAATTCTTCTGTTTTGCTTCCTCTAAGCAACCCTTTATAGCTTTTTTTAAAAAAATTCTAGGTACTTTAACCAATTTTTCGCAAGCTTCATCTGTCCATTCGAAATCGGGATCTATGCGTTGTGCTGCGTATTTAACAAAAGTATAGTCAACTCCTTTTTCTTTTGGGATCGGTTCACAATAAGGTTCAGTATGATTACAGAACCAAAAATTAACATTATCACGAAAACCAAAATCAATTGGCAGTTTTGGAAATCCTTTTCCTTTGAAAAGGTTCTCTCTCCATTTTTCTTTCATTAGAATTTTGTCAATTTTTAAGATGAAGCGCGTTTCAGGAGTTTCTTTGCTAATTTCTATTGGATACTTATCGTTTAATGTACATTCAAATACTTGTGTCGCTTCTTGGACTATATCGGGGTATTTTAATCCAACTTTCCTTTCTTCTGGGGTTCTTTGAGAAGGAATCAGAGTAAAAATACTATTTTTCATTTTTTCAGCCGTAGTTTCACCAGGATAACCCAACATAACGCAATTTTTTAAAAATCTTTTTTTGAAGGGGATAAAATTAATAGCACATGTTTTTGTACGTTGAATATTTACGGCAGTGTTGCTATTGTTTCTTGTAATTAATATCATTGAGTAATCCCTAGTAACGAGATATGGAAAACATAACGAATATGGTCCGATGTTAATTTGTCCAGATTCAGAAAAAGTGGTAATAAGAACTACAGGCATAGGAAAGAAGCTAGACGTTTGATAAAAATTTGGAAGAATATTCACATTTGTAAATGAACTCATAAATTGAACGAACACTTCTATGTTTAGTTATTTTAAATAAATTTTGATCATATTACAATTTTATTACAAAAACCTTCCAATGAAAAAGGAATTTTCATTGAAATCAGACGCTGAATTTACCTTTTCAACCCAATTTCAAAGATAAATTGTAAAAAAGAAAGTCATTCTTATATTGAATTATGAAAAGTTATTACCATAATCCTCTACGGATGTCCCTTATGTAACATAATTGTAGTTTACTTATAAGGCTTATGACAAAAATGTTAAATACATGAATTCAATACTAACTAATAATGATTTATTTAGAAACAGAAGGATCTGCTTATGAAAGAGGGAAAATTCACGGAGAAGCACTTAAGAAATATATTCCTAGAATGAATCTTTATGAGGGTATAATTCGTTATTTTGGTTATGCAACATTTGATCTTTTTGCTAAAGATGTTTTAGACAATACTTCTTTTCTTTCGACAGCTAAGAAATGGGCACCAGATTTGATTGACGAGATACAAGGAATTGCTGATGGGGCAAAAATAGAATTCAATAGCATGTTTGTCAGACAATTAATCGAGGAGATGGGGTGGTATTCTAAACTTCGAGCAAGTACAGAAAATTTGGATAAATTAAAGGCGGAATTCAAAAAGACTACGAGTCAACAATGTAGTGCATTAGGAGTTTTCGATCAAACACAAGTTTATCCTATAATTGCTCAAAACGCAGATAATAGTCCAGCATGGGTTGGATTAGAAACATTAATCCACGCAAAAGATCCAGGTAGTTCAATGGAATGGTATCATATAACTTATCCGGGATTAATTGGAATATATGGAATGAACAATTATTCTGTTAGATTGTGTGGGAATACCTTGAGTACTATTCTAAAGAAAAATACAGACGGACTCGGTGCGATATTTGTCTTCCGAATTATATTGAATCAGAAGTCTCTTGAGGATGCCATTGATATCATTCAAAAATTACCGCATGGTTCAGGAGTAAATTATCTCATTGGAGATGGGACTGGTGTAGTTGATTACGAATGTTCACCTAACCAAGTTAAGCAATTTCTTCCAGATCAAGGATCTAATCGCGTCTATCATACGAATCACCCTATCGAAAACATAGATGTAGATGACGAATATGTAGAACTTCTTAATGATATTAATTTTTATGGTGATTACGGATTTGAAAATTGGAGATTAGATACAAGAACACGGTTAGATTGTTTAAAACGTAATTTACATGATAATTCAAGGTTGATATCGGTTGAAATGATCAAAAAAATCTTAAGCTCTCATGAAGTGATGGATCATCCTATTTGTCGTCATGACCTTCCGAGCGGAGCATATACTAATATGGGGCTCATCATGGAACTATCAAAATCTCCTAAATTACATATCTCATTTGGGCCACCTTGCAAAACAGCTTTTTGTAAATATGAATTTTAAACCAAAAATTTACTTTTAGAGAGTAAGCCTAAAGTACGAAAATTCAATAATAACTAGGGCTTAAGTTTATATTTCCTCGTTTTCTTCTTAAAAAAAAAGAAGAAGATTTATGAATATGGATAAGGAAAAAGAATATTATAAAATTCTCGAAGTCGAAGAAGACGCCTCTGAAGAGGATATTAAGCTGGCTTATCGGAGATTAGCGAAAAAATATCATCCTGACCTAAATAAAACCGATCCCAAAGCTAAAGAGAAATTTATTAAACTCCACGAAGCTTACGATACGCTAAACGATCCTCAGAAAAGAAAAATTTATGATCAAGCAGGATACAACCCAAGAAACATAGACTTGAGTGATATAATTTGGCGCAATAACTCTGTTCGTTATAGAGAAATTTTAAGACAAATATACTCAAATTATTATAGAGCTCCATATTATAAACCTCCTCCTGAAGGAATGTATACCTAGTTTCTTTTCTAAAAGAGTTAAATGCTAATTTTTATTAATGTTTTTATTATAGATTTTTTAATGTGATTAAAGCACTTCCAACTTGAACTCGGACTAATTTCTGAATTGGAATAACTTCAAATTCGATATTTAATAACAAATCGCTTATTTTTTGTTCAATCCATTTTTCTAAGCCAACTTTAATTTGCGTAATTTCAACCTTATTTTCGGGGTGAACTAAAATAGCTTCGTTACACAATCTAGCGACCATAGAAATTCTTAGCAAACTGTAATATCTACTCGCAACATTTAAATCAAATGCTTGAGAAACAGTAGCTTTCCCATCATACAAAGGAGAAGTTTTAGTAACATTAATCTCTAATTCAAGAGCTGACCGCATTATTCTAATATAATCCTTCACTGCAGTGAACATCCGGGTTGATTTATCACAATATTTCTTTATATGCCTAAAATTTTTCTTCATTTCTATAGCGATTTCTTTCTGGTATTCCAATGATTGCATACGGAGCTCTCTTCTTTCAAATTTAGTTAAGGAAGTATCATCTATTGAGTTATGGTAGAAATAAGGCATCTCACATACTAAAGTAAAGTTTTTTTCACTGGTAACGCTTTTAAGGTAATCATAGGACGAAGTTCCGTGTTTTATAAACTCTGTAGGATTTTCAATACCTTTTTCTTCAAGATAATCATATTGGTTTTGAATACCAAACATTTGGAAAATCGCTTCATTTAATTTTTTGATGTATGGTGCTTCAGGTTCTCCTAAATGTAATGGTAATTGTTCTTTCTTTACAAAAGTTACGAGATCTTCAAATAAATTACCAGTACCATAAGAAAGATAGAAATATACTCCTCCAAAACCCGAATTATGAAGACTATACATAAATTTAGGCTTTATTTTTTGTATTAAATGCATTAAAGCTTGAGTCTCTGGTGCTGGAGTTTCGAATTTGAGTTTTTTATAATTGATTGGAAACGACCATTCAACTTGTTCATGTGACGCGGGTCTGTAGTTGTTCTTTGCGTATTTTAAGGGAGTAAATTTTCCTTTAAACCAACCTTCGTTAAGAATCGCGCCATCAATATCAATTGCTTTAATTAAATACCAGGTATAACCGGTTTTCTTCGTAAATTCTGGATTTTTTGTTAAAAATTCTGATAAAAATTCCAAAGTCATGCTCCCTATAGGTTCATTAGGATGTGGAAATGCAAAAAGAAGTGCGTTTTCTTCTCCCTCTCCAATTTTTAAACAATATATTGATCTACCTCCTCTTGATTTTCCTATTTCCTTCAAGTCTACATGGTTAAATTTTTGTGCTAAGGTTTTGCTAGATTCATCCAATTCAGTAACTGTCATGAATTCTTTATAATTCGGGATTTGGCCTAAGATTTCTTCAAGTTCCATTTTATCACCCATTAATAAAAAGATATTATCGTTAGTAAGTTATACATGAATTTAATGTTTTCATATTTATAAAATGTTATAATTATGAATGCGAATTAAATCGCAATAAACAAGCACTTAACAGAAACAGTAAAATTTTTTGTATCATAAAAATATTAAAATAAAAAGAGAAAAAAAATTAATAACTGGTATAAGTAGAATAATAACTTGAGAATCGAGCTTTTTGCTTTCTATTGGCTTTATTCATCCTTTCCACCTCCATACTGGTTTTTTTTATCATTTTTTAACCAAATAAATTAGCCAATAACCACACAGTAAAAATACTTCCCAGTATAATGACGCTATTAGTCAGAATAACTCTAATCAAAGTAGGTTTACGGTTGATTTTCTTCTGAAATCGTTTAGTTCGAACATCTTCTCCATGAAAGATAACATACCGATATTTTTTTTCTGTTTTACTTTCACTTTCGCTCATAATTTCACCTCATTTTTTTTGGTTAATTTTAATTTTTTTAGTAAGCGTTTCTTTTTATTATGTGAACGTGATTTTTAATTTAAAAAAAAAATTGGATTTGATTAATAGATAGGATATTTGTGGACAAATCCTACATTCTTGATTATTACTTTTTTTCCTTTTCCATTCATTTTTTTTTAACCTTTTTTTTTTATTTTTTTCTTAATTAAATTATATTATGATAAAAATACATAATTAGTTTTTGTTACAAAACTCTGAATGGACTCTCAAATATTTATTGAACTCTTATGGAATAAACTTACTTATGTTAAAATTTTTATCTATAAATTTTAAGACTACGCAAGAAATTAATGAATTCTAAAAATTTGATAATAAAAAAAGAGAAAAAAAAATTAAAAACTGATGTAATTAGGATAATAACTTGAGACTCGAGCTTTTTGGTTTTTATTGGCTTTATTCATCCTTTCCACCCCCAAATCTTTTTTTTTTTTTTGGTTGCGTTAATTT
>Ga0255055_10000440_pt1 | contig 32399 bp, 25 predicted proteins | sample JV7_2_27_MG_FD_188633 | JGI IMG/M metagenome (GOLD analysis project Ga0255055, IMG submission 188633) | Seawater microbial communities from Jervis Inlet, British Columbia, Canada - JV7_2_27 | ecosystem: Environmental > Aquatic > Marine > Inlet | place: Canada: British Columbia | collected...
AACCCGTACACCCGCAACTGTTTTTTTTATCCTCCGATCAGCGGATCCATTTCCAGAGCCGGATGTTTTTTCTCCTGCAGGAAGGCCAAAATCTCTTCCTCGGTGACACCGACGGTCTCATCCGCAATGCGGTCAACCAGATCCGGCATTCCAACTTCTTCACCCCGTTTAATCAGCCGTTCACGGATTTCATCCTTCAGCACCTTGGGCATCCACACCATGCGCTTGATGCCGCCATCTCCAAGGATGAACTTGCGCTGGGTGATGTTGAATTTGGAATGACCCACAAAACCCGGCGAAGATGCCCCGCCGCCCATGACACCGGCCAGGGTGGTAAACTTCATGCCGCAAGGGGTTTCCCCGGTGTAATCCCGGCCAACCGTCATAACGCCGTTGCATTGCGGCAACAGGGCAGCAATACATTCACAGCAGCCACAGGTGGTCATGGGATCGAGTATCATGGAATAAAAGTTGTAGTGATCCACGGCGCCGCGCGAGGCTTTTTGCACAAATTCATTGACCCCCTTCCACTGGCCCAGAACCGGATCCAGGCATTCGCCTTTTTCAATCGGCTGGTTCGGACCAGTGGGATTGATTTCAAAGGATGCCTTGCAGTCCATCCAGTTATAAGCGCCGCAGAGCCCGGTACGTTCGGGGCTGACGGTGCACACGTGGTTGGGTGCGAAGGACTGGCACAGGGTGCAGGAGTAATAGGTCTCCACATTCTCATCGGTCATGTTCTCCACGCGCTCATCGCGGGTTTTATATTCCGCCCGCGCGCGCTTGGTCAGATCATCCACATCCTTTTTCTTTGTATAAAGGGTGATCTGGACCTTGTCGACGATCTTCTGAAAATCCTGGTGGAACTTGGCGTGCAGCACCGTGCCGATATTCTTCAAGGTAAAGCCTTTTTCAATGGCCGCTTTGCTGACCCGGATCCAGGAGATGTCGCGTTGACCGATATGCATGATCCCCTGGATGTAGTTGATCAGGTGATGGATCTGACGCTCGATAATCGGTTCAAAATCAGGCTGAAATTCACGGCCGGCGATCTGGACATAGATCCCCAGCGGCATGGTTTCGCCCTCTTTTATGTCGGTAATGTCCGGGCCGACGATTTCGACCTTACCGTCTTCGATTTCATTCATCTCGGCCATTTTGGTCAGCTCGGTGCACTGGGTTTTGCCGCCGCCCATCTGGGCATACAGATCGGCACCGCGCACGCGCTCGCCCTCATAGGCCGGACCGAAAGAGCACGGAATATCGATCGAGGACACCGTCACCTTCAAACCCCGGACTTCAACCGATTTTTGTACCATTTCATCATGGGGCACGTTGGCCACCACGTGTTCATAGGTACAGATACCGGTCGGCAGAATCTCGGGGATATCGGTATCGGCCAGGGTCGGAAAACCCCAGTTGACGCAGCCTGCGGCAGCACCGGCCCAATCGGTTCCTACGTCACCAAGTGCATTGACGAAAGCAAAGACGCGCTCCTTGTTGTAATGCAGGATCTTTTTGTAATCACCCGGCTGGACACCGCCGAAGGCCATCGCCACCCGGTTGGCAAATCCCAGCGCAAAAATGGCCGCAGAAATATCCGGACCGAAAGGAACAATGCGGGTATTCCAGCCGATTTGAACCCCGGTCTCAAGCAGCTGCTGGGTGACCGAAGTATTGTTCTGATTGGCCGCCAGAAAGATATAAAGATTGCGTTTCTGGTAATCTTCGACAATTTCTTTTGCGATTTCAGCATCCGGTGCAGCCCCCACGATCGCGGCAAACCCCGGCGCGGTGCCGTCCACAAACTCAACCCCGCGTTTGCGAAAGACGGTGTCATCCGCGGCGCCGAGCCAGATTTTTCCGGCTTCCTCGTCGATATCTTCGGAATGAAGATAAAAATCCGGTTCGTTCAGGTAGCGCAAGGCCTCCCGGATCTCAAACGCAAACAGGGTGGCCATGCCGGCATCCAGCAGCGGCCCCAGATAGGGCAGATGATTCATGCCTTTGATATGGGGCGGCAAAAGCTTGCGGATCACGTCCAGTGCTTTCTGAATATCTTCCAGGGTTTCAACTTTAATCCCCAACAGCGAATAAATCACCGGCAGATAATAGGCGGTGTTGGGAAATCCCACCTTGGTATCTGCGTTGAAAGTCTCCAGAGCTTTTTTATATTCGCCTTCAACCTGCGACACAACGTTGTAGCCACCTTGAATAGCGGCAAATGCAACTAACTTAGACATACAGTTTCCTCCTTCTCTGAGGATTTATTGATTCAAATTGAGGAATTGAAGGAATAGTATCTCATTTTAAATCCCTGAATCCCTAAATTCCTGAATTACGCTTACGCTTCAATCTTTTGACGGTCGGCCATATCCATCAGAACCCGCTCACGCGCTTTGTCGATGCCGAGCGCTTTGCGTTTCTTATCGATGTGAGCAATCATCTTGCGGGCATGTTTGATAGGATCGGCTTCCAGATCCCACATACCGCCGTACAGCTTTTCCAGCTCCTCAAACAGATAATTTTGGAATACCGGCGCTCCGGTAGTCGGGAAATGATAGCCAAACACCGTGTATACACCCGAACTTACAAAATACTGACCGATACTGATGGCCTTTTCACTCATCCACTCCGGGGCACTTCCGGCTGCCGGCAGATCGCAGATGTCATTGCCCAGACCGCCGGCTTTGACCACCTCGGTGGCCGCCAGCAAAATCCGGCTGTTATCCACACAGGAACCCAGATGCAGCACCGGCGGAATACCCACGGTCTCGCACACTTCGGCCAGACCCGGTCCGCAGTAAACATGTGCGGCACCCGGAGTTAGCAAGCCTTCCATGGCGCAGGCGATTCCGTTGCACCCGGTGGTCAAAACGATCACATCATTTTTTATCAGTTCCTTAACCACGGTAATATGCGCGTCGTTGTGACGGGTTCGGGCGTTGTTGCAACCCACCACACCGGCAATACCCCGGATGCGACCGTTAATAATGTTGTCATTCAGGGTGTAGTAGGAGCCGCGGAAGGTGCCCCCCAGATGATATTGAATCGATTCAACACCAAAACCGGCAATCTGCGCGGCCTTCTGACCGGGAATCATGACATCGGCGCCACGGTTTTCGAAATTATCAATCGCCATTTTGATGATTTTTTGGGCATCTTCCATGGCATGGTGTTCGTCGAATTCGATGTGCAGCACATTGTCCTGTTCCATGCGTGCAATCGGGTGGGTGGTGATCAATTTGGTATGGAAACACTTGGCCACATTGGCCAGGTTCTGAAAAACGCATTGAACATCAACGACCATGGCATCGCAGGCGCCGGTGACAATGGCCAGCTCCTGCTGCAGGAAGGTACCGGCCGGCGGCACGCCGTGACGCTGCAGGATCTCGTTTCCGGTACAGCAAATGCCGCCCAGCTGGATGCCCTTGGCCCCTTTGGTTTTGGCATAGTCAAGCATTTCCTGTGACTGGGCCGCAGCCACAATCATCTCGGATAAGACCGGCTCATGCCCGTGGATGATGATGTTGACATGGTCTTTCTTCATGACACCCAGATTGGCCTCAGATTGGAGGGGAAACGGGGTGCCGAACATGACATCCTGCAGATCGGTGGCCATCATGGACCCGCCCCAGCCGTCGGCCAGTGCGGCGCGGGTGCATTGTTTGACAATATTTTTGTAGTCCTGATCCACGCCCATGTGGGTGCGATGCATGATCTCCACGACTTCCCTGTCGATGTTGCGCGGCAGCACGCCCAGTTTCTTCCATCTTTCATAAAGCGGCTGGGGTGCGCGTTTCAAGTAGTCGAGTTCGCCTTCGGGTTTGCCCCATTCAGCTATAGCCTTTTGAGCCACTTCAAGCGCAATTTCATCCAGGTTGCGATCGACTTCTTCACCATCAACCTCGACTTTGGTGTCCACCCCAAAATGAGGTGCAATCGCCAGCAATTTATTGGGATCTTTGATTTTATAATCACCGCTTTCTTTGTTGGCGACCGACAAAAATACTTCTGCCACACTGCGCCCGTGATCCGAATGGGCTGCGCAGCCGGCAGCTACCATGCGCGCAAAATTGCGAGCCGCAATGGTGTTAGCCGTGGCGCCGCATAAGCCCTTGCGCTCGTCTTCACCTTCGATTCCGGATTTCGGAAGCGGCAGACGACAGGGCCCCATGGCGCAGTTTTTACAACAGGTGCCCTGCATTCCGATATTGCATGGTTTCATGGTGACGGCGCGATCAAAGATGGTTTCGACCCCCAATTCCTGAGCGCGCCGGATCATCTGCTGGCTGGCTGGATCGATAGTGGCCGCAATTGGGTCAGCAACTTTTTTCGCCTTTTCGGGTTTAATTTGATTTTTGTCAGTGGTTTCTGCCATATGTGGTTCCTCCCCACGATTTGATTGAATTTGCCCGTCAATGGTACATAAACGCAAGCGTTATCGACGGTCGGTTATTGTTATCGTTTGTGGATCCAATCGAGATTATCGATCATTTTTTCCACCATCGACTTTTGAACGGCTGCCGGCGTCTTTTTAGCTGCTTTCTTATCAGAAGCTGTGCGTTTGGCAGCCAGCTCGGCACGTTCTTTGGTCCGTTTCAGTCTGATTTCATCGAGTTCGGCTTCGATTTTGGCTTTTCCCTCAGCGGCTTTTTGCGCATCGGCGTCGGCTTTGGTTTTAGCCTCTGCTTCGGCCCTGGCTTTAGCTTCGGCTTCGGCCTTGGCTTTGGCTTCTTCGGCCGCTTTGGCCTGCGATTCGGCGTCCGCTTTGGCTTTGGCCCCGGCTTCAACCCTGGCTTTGGCTTCAGCCTCGGCTTTTGCAGCTGCGTCCGCTTCAGCTTTTGGGGCCTCGGCCGGTGCCGGTTCGGCAGGAGCCGCTGCCTTCTTCTCCGGCTCAGGAGCCGCCTCTTTTTTGGCAGCCGGTGCCGCTTTCTTCTCCGGCGTGGGTGCCGCCGCTTTTTTAGCCGGCGCCGCTTTCTTTTCTTCTTCGATGGTCAAATCCGGCTGCGGGGAAAGCGCCAGCAAATCAACATCAACCGCATCCAATTGTTTTTGGATCCCAGCGACATCCGCAGCCGCACCGCCGTCATAAACCAGATCAATATAAGATTTGACCAGCCGAATGGATTCGGGATGACGCATAATCAGCACATCGGAACCCCCCATCAGATAGGCTACGGCTCCAACCGCCTCCATTAAAATGCCGCGTTTTTCCGGATCGCCCAGGGTGGGTGCTTCATCGACCAGCTGTTTGGCTTCTTTGCATTTCCAAACCTCGTTCCCGAGATTGTTGATCAAAGGCAGTTGCAGTTTGTCATCACCCTGGGCCAATGCTGCCATGCGGATGCGCTCCATCACGGAATAGGAATATTCCAAACCATAGCCCAAACCGCCGGTGGTGGGATCGATGATCAGTTTGTCCATCGATACCCCCAGATTTTCGAGTAAAATATTACACTGTTTGGCCAGGTTAACGTCAATCGGCGAGGATGCAATGATGGTGTGACCGAATCCCATGGCAGCCGCACCGATACCTTTGTGATTTTTGTCTTCAACCGGACCCAGGATGAGGTTTTCGCCCTGGCATTCCTCGGCAACTTTCTTGAGCACTTCCTCATCTTTTTCAACACTGGCCGTGCCCCATATGATCAAGGGCACATCAATGGCTTTGAGGACTTTCTTTACCGTGGCGACCGCCTCATCCGCACCGGTGTCGTTGCCGTTAGGATCAGTGCTTTTTAACTGCAGCACAATCATGTCTGCGCCGAATTTATCAACGCATTTTTTGGCCCACGCCGCCGGATCTGAAATCACATCCTTAAACGGGCTTAAAGCAGCTTCCGGCCATTCCTCCGGTTCCATATCCCAGATTTCCATGGCGATCTTCGGTTTGTGGGGCATTTCGCCTTCCAAACTGTAAAACGGATAGCAGCTTTCACCGCCGACGGTAACAGCCTTGTCTCCTTTGCCCAGCGTAATTTCCTTTATCCCGCCGGAATACGATTCTTTAAAAAATTCAAAACCCAATGTTTACCTCCTTATCTTGTTGTCTTTATCCATCAACATTTATCGAATCCACAGACGGTAGATTTAATCACATTGTTGCGTAAAACCCATCGAAAAACTAAAGGGAATGCTATTTTTTGGATCTGAATTTTAGGGGCCGGCGCCCCCATTAAAGGGATCGGTTTTCGTAAAAAAAGCAGAATATTTTCATTTATATGCAGTGGATAGCTTTGTCAAGAGGAGAGCCCAACTAAATAAAAATTTCTAATTAAATCCGATTCATTTTTGAGATGGGTTCTAGTTTTTCTTACGTACTTCAAGACGAGCCTTTAATTTGGGGAATTGATCAATATCGGTGTGGGGTAAAAACAGGGCGGCGATATAATTATCCATGTAGGAGGCGGTATCGGATAATTCGAAATTGGTCATCTTTCTGATCACTTCAACCACGTCTCTGCGAATCCGATTGGTCAGGCTGCTCATGCGTGCGCCCATCAGCGATCCGTTGCCGATAAAGGTCACCTTGGCGGGATCCATTTCGGGAAGCAACCCGATAACCATGGCTTTTTCCAAATCCACGTAACTGCCGAACCCACCTGCCAGAATAATGTGCTCAATTTCCTGAAGGCTCATCCCGACTTCGGTCAGCAACGTCATGCAGCCGCTGTAAATGGCGCCCTTGGCCCGGATGAGGTTTTCAATATCGATTTCCGTCAGGGTAACATCCCGGTCAATCTGGGTTTCTTCCTTCCACGCCAGAACGTATTCATAGGCGCCGTCTCCTTCGCGGATACGTTCAGTTTCTAAATCGCGGTTAAATTTACCCAGATTATTGATAATGCCTATCTCGAACATTGTGGCGACCATGGTGATCAGGCCGGAGCCGCAGATGCCTTTGGGCCGTACGTTACCAACGGTAATGATCATGGGCTCGTAGGTAATGGGGTCGATTGAAAAATCTTCGATGGCGCCTTTTTCGGCACGCATGCCGTATTTGAGGCCGCCGCCTTCAAAAGCCGGTCCGGCCGAACAGGCCGCACAGGCAAGCCAGTCTTTGTTGCCGATAACAATTTCGGCATTGGTCCCAACATCCATATAAAGCGTCAGTTTTTCGGCTCGGTAAATCCCGGCTCCCATCACACCGGCCACAATATCACCGCCGACATAGCTGGAAACCGCCGGATAAACCAGAGCAGACACATGGTCGCCCACAGCCATACCCAGATCCTTGGCCCGGGTGGGAGGATACAGGGTCGCAGCCGGCACATAGGGTGACCGTCGGATAGACCGCGGGTTGATTTTGAGCAACAACTGGGTCATGGTCGTATTTCCGGCCAGCGTGATGGTGGATAAATCCTCATGATCGATACCGGATTGTTTGATAATCTTATCCAGCACTTTATTGATCGTATTCATAACCACTTCATGCAGGCGCTGCAGTCCACCCGGTTTTTCGGCATATACGATCCGGGAAATGACATCTTCGCCATAGCTGATCTGACCGTTGAAATCGCCGTACTCGGCCAACACGTCACCGCTGATCAGATCGATGACCTGACCGTAAATGGTTGTGGTCCCGATATCCATGGCAATCGCAAAGCTGCGGCCGGTGGTATCACCCGGCTGAACATTGATCAGGCGGGTTTTGCCGTCATCACGAACCGGGCGCACGAGGGTGGCGGTCACTTCAAAATCTTTTTCCCGCATCGCATCCGGAATTTTGCGAATAACCGAAAGGGCGACATCCAAGCGATGCTCATCATGTTTGGCTCTTAAATAACTGATCAGACGCGTGATATCCGGCAGGTTGTCCTGGAGTTTGGGCTCGGGGAGCTGCAGAAATATTTTTCCCACCGGCGCAACAAACAGCCCTTTTTCTTTTAACTCATCAAAGTTCATTTCGCGGATATGGGCGGTCTTACGCGGGGTCATATGCCTGCGAAGGACACTGGCGTCCATGGAAGATTCAACCGGTATGCGCACGGCCAGATCATTTTTTACGACTGCCTGGCACGCCAATCGATAGCCCTTATCCTGATCCTCCGGGCTGAGTTTTTCGGAAGTGCCGCCTTCCACCGTGCCATCCTCAATCAACACCCGACATTTTCCGCAAACACCTTCCCCTCCGCAGGAGGCGTTGATGTGCACCCCGGCTTCCAGAGCGGCATGAATAATCGTTTCACCATCCGGGACCGTTATTTTCGTTTCATGGGGCAAAAAAACGATTTTGTGATTCGTCATTTTCATTTTCCGTTGGTGGCACAGGGCGTAAATTTCATATAATCATTTCAAATTAAACAAAGTGACTAAAGTGAACTAAAGTTTGAAGTGACTAAAGTTAAGGTGTCGCTATGCTCCATCATATTTTATTATAAAACCGACAGAATTCTTTAACTTTAGGCACTTTAGATCACTTTTTACTTTAGCGCACTTAACTTCTATAAAGGTTGATCGAACCGGCATCTGAGCTGCAGCATCTCGCCGTCAAAGAAGCTGTCAACCTTATAGGGTAGCGTCTTAAACAGTTTAATCATTCCCCTATTCTGAGGTGATGTATAGGCCATCAATCCGCAGATGCCGTTGTCGCGAGCGGCATAGGCCAGTTTGTTCAACAGTATTTTACCCAAGCCTTTTTTTTGATACGGCTTGCTGATCGAAAACGCAATTTCAGCCTCCTGGGTTGCCGGATCCACCAGATATTCGCCGACTCCGACCACTCGGCCGAAACCAAATTCCCCAACAACCGCAACGATGGTCAAATCTTTAATATAATCGATCAACGAAACCCCTTTGACTTCATCATGGACGAAACTGGTTTTTTCATGGAAAAAGCGGGCTATGACGTCATCTTTGTCCAGATTGTAAAAATGCTCCTGAATTCTTCTTTCATCCACCGGTTTGACTGGTCTGATCGTGACCTGTTCACCGTCAATCTCAATGGTTTCCTCCAGATGAATCGGATAAATCCCATGAATCGATTCAGTCAACGTCCGCTCGGCGCTCAAAAGTCCCATTTTTTTGGCTTCGTAAAAAAGCTCGTCGCGGAAGTCCGGATGTGCAATGCTGATCATGGCCATGGCACGTTCCTGCAAACTTTTACCGAATAAGTTCACTGCCCCGTATTCGGAGACCACATAATGAACATCCCCTCTGGGTACAACGACGGCCTCATCTTCTAACTGCGGGACAATGCGGCTTTTTTTGCCCTGCAGGGCTGTGGCCGGCAGCATCAGGATCGATTTACCGCCTTTGGACTGAAGCGCACCGCGCATGAAATCAAGCATTCCGGTAACACCCGAAAAATGATTGTGCGGCAGCGCATCGGCTGCGACCTGGCCGGTCAGATCGATCGTCATGGCAACATTCATCGACACCATTTTATGGTGGCGTGAAATCACAAAAGCGTCATTGACATAATCGGAAGGATGAAACTCGATGGCTGGATTGTCATTTAAAAATTCATATAATTCTTCGGTGCCGATGGCACTGGAAGCCACCATTTTGCCTTCATTGAACCCCTTTTTACGGTTGGTTATGACGCCTCGCGAAAACAGATGCATGATATCGTTGGTCAAATACTGGGTGTGGATACCCAGATCATTTCTATCGGCCAGCGCCAGCAAAGTGGCCTGATGGGTGGAGCCCAATCCGATTTCCATGGTGGAGCCGTCTTCGATGAGACGGGCAATCAATCGCCCGATGTCATTGGCAGCCTCCAGCTCCGGTGTTTCTCCAATGGTCAGTAACGGTTCGTCATATTCCACAAAAACATCTACATCATTGACATGGATAAAGCTGCGTCCCAATATTCTGGGCATTTGAGAATTCACCTGGGCGATAACCAGGTCCGCCGACAAGGCCGCTGCCAGCGTAATGTCCACCGACACACCCAAACTCATCCAGCCGAAATCATCCGGCGGCGATGTTTGAATCAGAGCCACATGGATCGGCAACAGCCGGCTTTTAAACAGCCGCGGAACTGCCGAAAGATTGATGGGGGTGATAAACCGTTTGTTGCGGGCAATGGCCTTGGGCTTTGCTGAACCCAGATAAAATGACCGAATATTGAGGCTTTGATCCTTAGTTTTATTGGCAATCAATGTCAACGGGGTTGTTTCCAAGGTCATCAGACGATTGATTTCAATGTCTTTAAAATGATTGGAGGCCTCGGAAAGCTCCCGGACCAGATGCTGGGGTTCGCCACAGGATGATCCAATAAACACGCGCTGCGCCGGTTTGATCAGACCAAGTGCCTCCTGTGCGGTGTGCTGGTTTTCAATATAGTCGTCGGCCCAATAACTGGATATAGGCATTATCTTATCAATCCCAAAATTTGTAAATTTTATGTAATCATAATATCTAAATATCGAATGCAGAATATTGAATGATGAATTCAGTAACTTATTTATAGCAAGAAAGAAACTTATACATCATCGTTTTGATTCCGGAACAAACCGGGGTTAAGGATTGTCGTCATCGGATAGTTCATCGTCATCGTTTGCTGCTGGATCGATTAATTTTGCCGAATCGTTCTGCGGCAGCTCCTGGACTTTACTCAATTTACGTTCAATGACCCGGGTGCGAACTTCGGCTTGGTCAATTGTATTGCTGGCCTCCTGAAGCTTCTTTTTGGTTTTTGCCAGCACCTCACCAAACTTGCTAAACTGGGTCTTTACCGCACCCAGCAGTTCCCATACTTCACTGGATCGCTTTTCGACGGCCAGCGTGCGGAATCCCATTTGAAGACTGTTTAGCAGTGCAGCTAAAGTTGTCGGCCCGGTTACCACAATTCGATAATCCCTTTGGAGACTGTCGCACAAACCCGGTCGCCTTAAAACTTCGGCATACAGGCCCTCGATCGGCAAAAACATAATTCCAAAATCGGTGGTATTGGGCGGATCGATATATTTTTCGCGGATCGCTTTGGCTTCGACTTTAATGCGAGTTTCCAGGTTTTTGACCGATTTTTCCGCCATTACTTTATCAGCGGCGTCCTGAGCATCCAACAAGCGTTGATAATCCTCCTGGGGAAATTTCGAGTCGATCGGCAGCCAGACAACTTTTTCTTTATGAGAATCCTGACCCGGTAATTTTATGGCAAACTCCACTCGATTACTGCTGTTTTGCTTGGTAACGACATTGACCTCGTATTGGTCCGGTGTCAATATCTGCTCAAGAATATGGCTCAGCCTAATTTCACCCCATGTGCCCCGGGTTTTGACATTGGTCAATACTTTTTTTAGGTCCCCCACGCCGGTAGCAAGGCTGCGCATCTCACCCAGGCCTTTGTAAACCTGCTCCAGGCGCTCGCTGACCTGCTTGAACGACTCACTCAGCCGTTTTTCCAAGGTAGATTGCAGTTTTTCGTCCACCACCGCGCGCATTTGCTCAAGCCGCCTACTGTTATCTTCTCGCATCGTCCGCAGCTGCGTTTCAACGGCTTTGCGCAGGGCTTCCAGTTTTTCTTCATTGAGTTTGGTCATCGCCAGCAACTGTTTGGAAAAACTATCGAGTTGGTCTTTCTGCATGCCGGCAATTTCACCCATCTGTTTGAGCTGGGAATCACTGGCAAATTTTAATGTGCCGCCGATCTCCTCCCGGGTCTGTCGGGCGCTGCCGGCTGATTCCAGCCGGTTGCGTGCAAATTCATCTCTAACCAGATGTTCGGTGTATTCCTGTTGTTTTTCCAGCGTCGCAAATAAAGCCTGCGATTTAATCTCTCTGCGTCGAACCAAAACAATGAGCAGAATAAGTACGGTCGCTAAAATCACACCGACCAAAATAAGTAGTAAATTTGTCAATCCGACTTCTGCGATTATGGAATACAGATATGGCATCTCGAAATAGGCATCTCTCTGTTTAAACCCGGTTTTTGAAAAATAGGGTATTTCTTTATTTCTATTTTGGGGTATTACAACTTGATCTAAAGGGTTTCTCTTAGGCTATAACCTCGTGCATCGGAAAGCAACAGGGTAACAAAATTTAATTATTCCTTTTGAATTTTTGAGCCGCTGACAGATTGATACTGGCGATAAAGCCCTCGGAATTGATGGTAGGTGAGCCCTAGCACCCTGGCGGCTTTCTTCTGATTGTATCTTGTTTTGCGCAGTGCCGTTTCCAGCATCATAACCTTTAACTCCCACATGGCCTCCTTGAGGGGTCGGTTCAGCAAAGCCCTGGAATCAACGGCCCCAAATTCGGCCGAAAGGGTTTCTTTTGATTCAAAAGGTGTGATTGTTTTATACGGTGAATGAAAAAGGTGAAAGTCAATATCGGCAATGATCGCAGCGTCAGAGCGATAGACCGCGCGTTCGACCACATTTTTTAGTTCGCGGATATTTCCGAGCCACGGGTGATTCTCCAGAGCCTGCAAGGCTTCATCACTGAAAACCGGGATTTCATCCCAGCCGAGTTCCAACGCCATCCTTCCGGCAAAGTGCCCGGCTAACAGGGCAATATCATCTTGGCGCTCTCTTAAGGGCGGCAGGAACAAAACCTCGAATGAAAGCCTGTCCAGCAAATCCTGTTTGAAAAGATTTTTGCGGGCCAGATCGTTTAAGTCGGCATTGGTAGCGGCAACAATGCGAACATCCACCTCAATGCTCTCTGAGCTGCCCACCCGCTCAAAGACATTGTATTCCACCACCCGTAAAATTTTTTCCTGAACTTCCATCGGTATGCTTCCGATTTCATCCAGAAAGAGCGTTCCGCGATCGGCTGACTCAAATCTGCCGAATCGCTGCTGCAAAGCCCCGGTAAATGCACCCTTTTCATAACCAAACAACTCGGATTCGATCAGGGTCGGCGAAAGGGCCGAGCAGTTGAGCGCCACCATCGGTTCCTGCCATCGATTGGAAAGATAATGCAGCCGCTCTGCGGCCAGTTCTTTGCCGGTTCCCCTCTCTCCGATCAACAGCACCGGCCGGTTAACCGGAGCCACGCGTGATAGCTGCTCCTGAAACTCTAAAAACGGCTCGGATTGACCCAGGGCTTCGGTGACAACTGTCGAGTTTCCGGCACCCAGGCTTTTTTGCTTTGAATAGATCGACTGCTTCATGGTCATATATACTAATATTAGGTTTAATTTACTATATATTAGCTATTTTTACCAATATGTCAATAAATAAATTCTATTATAATATGATATAATTTCAAATGGTTACAATCAAACCCGCTGATGGCACAATTCATGCTGAATTGGAAGTTATTGGTTAATCGTTTAAGAGGGATGAAATCGATTCTTATAAGTCGTAAATCATAGAATACTAAAAAATGGCGATTATCAAATTCTAATAACGAATAACTGATAACAATTAACACCGAATTAAGCGTTTTATGCTCAATTCGGATGTTAAATTTAAGACAGGGAGGTCATCATGGGTATTTTTACACGCTTTAGCGATATTATTAGCTCCAATATCAATGCCATCCTCGACAAAGCCGAAGATCCGGAAAAATTGATCAGACTCATGATCAGAGAAATGGAGGATACACTTGTTGAAATCAAGGCCGCCTGCGCCGGGGCGATGGCCAGCAGTAAAAAAGTTCAACGCCAGCTGGACACACTTCTTGATCGGATTCATTACTGGGAGGAAAAGGCCGAGCTGGCGATTAAAAAAGGAAGAGACAACCTGGCCCGTGAAGCGCTAGTTGAAAAACGCCGCTATACCCGCCGGATGGACGGCCTTGAAAGCGAGATAGCCGAACACAATCTGCTCATCGAGCAATATCAGGACGATATCCGCCAGCTGGAAGATAAATTGAAATCAGCCCGTGATAAACAGCGCATGCTCGTCCAGCGGCATATTCATGCCAATCGAAAAAAGCAGGCTCAGGAAGAAATCCGGCGGGTTGATAGTTCCGAGGCCATGATGAAATTTGATGAACTTGAGAACCGCATCGAACGCATGGAAGCCGACGCCGATCTGGTTAATTTCGGAAAGAGAACTGCTTTAGAGGCTGAATTCGACACCTTAGGCCTGGACGAAGAAATCGAAAACGAACTGCAAGCCTTGAAAACTCCGGTTTCTAAACAGGATGAAACGCAATCTTCCGATTAAAATTCGACAGATTGAGGATTACGATAAAATTTTTATTGATCGGCCGACGGAGATAATTCTATAACCTTTTCCAGGACTGGTTGAGGAGCACATTCGACGGTTCATTAAAAATAGCGTAATGAAGCCGAGGTAAAGCCAAAAATGAAAGAAGTAATAATCGTAGCCATTGTTTTCGGAAGCATCGTGTTTGCACTGGCCATCATCCCGGGAACGATTCTTTTAGCCATCAAATTTTTTCGCGGCGGCCAAGACGCCGACGATCAAGCGGAGGAAGCTAAAATGATCCAGGAGATTTATAAAAGCCTTTCTCGCATGGAAGAACGCGTCGAGGCGCTGGAGACCATCCTGTTGGATCACGAAAAGCAGAAAGGAAGGGAAGCTAAGCCATGAAAAGCTATAACCGTATTCGCCGTAACGGTATCTATCGCTCCCGCAGCGGCATGATTTTGGGCGTCTGCAAAGGATTGGCCGAGCATTTTGACTTTTCAGTCTTCTGGACCCGAGTGGTCGCCTTGATTTTTCTTTTTGTCGCCGGCGTCCTGCCGGCCATCGGGTTATACCTGCTGGCGGCCCTGTTAATGAAGCCCGAACCGGTAATTCCAATTAAAAACCCCGGAGAAAAGGAATTTTATGACAGCTATACATACTCGAGGCAGGCAGCGGTTCAGAGATTAAAAAGGAGATATGAAAGCCTGCAACGCCGCATCCAGCGCATGGAGCATATCGTGACTTCAGCCGAGTATGACTGGGAGAATCGCCTCAATAATGGTTAACCGAGCAAACCAGAACAAGAACAAATAATTAATCACGAAAGCACAAAATTTGCCGGGAGGCTTGAAAGCCTGAACACTTTGTCTCCATTTGACTTTTCCGTATCTGGCTTCCTGGCCTCATAGCTTCCCAGCCTCCCAGCCTTAGCGCTTCCCTTATTGATTTTTCATGATTTTCCCAAAAGCTCGGAAATCAGGTCGGATGACGTCGCAACTCTGAGTAACGGATAAAGGGGATTGCTCCGGTAGCTGGCCAGGGTCTGTTCGTGTACCTGTTTTGGAAAGGCTGCCGAGCAATCTTCCAGCAATACCGCCTGAAAATCATGACAAATCGCATCCAGAACAGTGGTCAGAATACAAAAATGGGTGGCAATGCCGCCCACGGCACACAGGCCCACACCTCTCTCCCGCAACCACTTTTCCAGACCGGTATTAAAAAAGGCTGAAAATCTGGGTTTTGGCAGCCACAGATCATCGGCCTGCATATCCAAATCATCGACGACCCCGGCACCCTCGGTACCGGCCAGTGAATGAGGATGCATCCGTCCTTTGAAAATAAAATCTTCTTCATGAAATGCATCGGTGGAAAAAACAATCGGCCATTTTTGACCTCGAAACACTTCAATCATTTTATTCAGGGGGTCAATAGCCGCTCTGGCAAACGGTGTAATCGGCAGATTGCGGCTTTCAGCAAAATTATCCTTGACCATATCGATGATCAAAAGAGCCGGAGTTTCGCTATTTTGAATGTTCATTCCTGTATCCCATCGTTTCTATATGAACTTGCACACAAGGGTTAATTTCAAAACGGGATTGAAAATTTAAAACAGAATTACATGGAAATCACAAAAAAAGAGGTGGAAAATTTGATCGCCAATTGCGGCTCAAATATTTCAGCCGCACCTTGCGTGCAGACGCCGGAAGAGATGGTGTCGGACGGTCAAAAATTTAGAAACACCAATTCGCTAAAGATAAAATTTCTAAATTTATGAGTAACCGGCCCCCAACCATCAAACCGGGGCCGGTGAAGCCTAAATTTGATCGAGCACACTTGAGGGTACGTCAAAGGTCTCCGCAGCGGAGTAATTATTGGCGCACGAAATAGAATCCGATAAAACTGCCTGAATTTGATCTAATACTTCACATTCTTCAATGCAGCCGGGAAAATTCTCCCGGGTGGAACAGTCTTTACAGGGACTTTTAACAAGATGACCAATGTTGAAATCGAAATTGTGATTATCTGCCGCTTTGTCTAACATTTTTAGCACCTTATCATTTGAGGTTGTTGCTGCTGGCCCGTACTTATCTTTGCTTTTAATTCTTCATATCGGCCACTGAGGCACCGATCATTAAGTTTATTTCTGGCAATTCGACTACATACCCATACAACTATCATGCCAATTTTGCCTATTTTGGGAATTCATATATTTTCAGATAGTTATGAAATCACTGATTTTTCGGGTGTGCAAAAAGTGACAAATGTTGTCAAAAAATATGTCAAAAAATGGTCAATCGGTAGGGAAAAAGGTTTCAGGTGTCAGGTTTCGGGTGTCAGCAAACAGATGACAGAATGCGGAACCTGATGGTTCTCGACGTCTTCAGGTTCGTGATTCTGACACCTGACACCTGAACACTGAAACCTGAAACACTGATATAAAAAAAACCCCATTACTGGGGCTTGGAAGATGTGATTGCCAGATAAGGGATTAGTTTCTTCCTCCGGATCCTTGTCGTCGTCTGAGATTTTGATTAGATCGCTGGGGGCTATCGCTATTTCTCAAGTGTATCAATGCTGGCCTGGGGCTGGAGCTTTTTGTCAAATTTAAGAAGGATGACACCAATCGACAGCGTAAAAAGATGAACGGCGAAGAAAAAAAATAAGACACCATCTTTTGAATTCAATCCCAGTAATAAGAAAATAATCGCACTAAACAACAGAAATTTGGTTTTCATAATTGGTTTTCCCGGTTTTAATTTTTAGTCCAATCGTCCAATCGTCATACGCTCCATTAGATTTATCGGTCGTTTAGCCTAAAAACTTTAATTATTTTCACCCATTACCCGCCGCTTAGGCGTCCTCTCAGGCCCTTGATTAATCGACCCCAGCAAATCTCCTAAGCTCCCTGAAAATCACTGTATCCATCTACAAAATAACTTAAGTTTGACCACTGCCAGGCCGATATAGGACTATAGATCTACAGGGTTGGGAACCAAAGTCATAAATATTTGGATGTAATGCCCTGTAAGTATTGTTTAATATTTAAATTATTTCACTTCTGAGGATAGCATGAAAAAACAGATTGATACGTTTATCCAGAATCTGAAATCGAATAAAAAACTCGATACATTTGATGAAGCTTCTACGAAACAGGCGGTGGTTTTAAGGTTACTATCGTTTTTAGGCTGGGACATCTTTAATGTGGATGAAGTCTCTCCGGATTTCTCCGTCAACTCCTTTAGTGTCTCCTACGCCCTGCGGATTAAGAATTCGAGCAAAGTTTTTATTGAGGTAAAACGCATTCACGAAAAACTGGATAATCATCAAAAGTCACTGCTCAGTTTTGCCTCACGGGAGGGCGTTAACGTTGCAATCCTGACCAACGGTATCATTTGGTGGTTTTATCTGACAGCAGCTACAGAAAATTCACAGGAAAAATGGTTTTATTCAATAGATCTATTAAAACAAAATGCAGATGACTTTGTTCCGCAAATGGTAGACCTGCTGAGCAAGACCAAGGTCGCCAGGGGCCAGGCATTAAAGACGGCCAAGTCCCTTAACCAAAATAAAAAACAAAAAATGGCTTCGGATATTATCCCTGAAGCCTGGAATAAACTTATCTCCCAACCCAATATGATCTTTGTTGAACTATTAAGGGAAACCACCGAAAAAATCTGCGGTTACAAAGTCGAGGCCAATGTAATTGAGCGATTTTTAGAAAAAAATTTAGACAAATGGTTAATCACTAAACGTCCGGCAGCCAGCCCAGCACCACCTCCCAAAATTATAGAAGTCCCCAAAATAGAGGATAAACCGGCAGCGAATTTTTCAATTGTACCTCTCATAAAATCTGTCAAAAAAGCAGATAACTACACCGACAAAGAGATCAAATCTTTCACATTTAACGGTAAAACAAATCCGGCCCGCAACTGGGAGGACATGTTAATCAATCTTTGTGAATATTTTGCTACGATCCATTCCAAGAATTTTGAAAAAGTGCTGTGGATTTCGGGCGAGGACAACACCTATTTTTCCCGTTACTCTGATCAATTGCGTATCCCCGAAAAAATCAAAGGGACCAACATTTATGTGGAAACCAAACTCCGTCCCGATGAAATTGTAAGGACTTCCCGAAGTCTTTTAGCTGAATTCGGTTATAACGCCAGCGATTTAACAATTACGGCGACATAACGTCAAAGATCCAATAAATCGCAGGCTTGGGACGCTTTCTGTGCTCCAGCTAGTGTTGCGCCCGCCATTCAGCCCCTCTAATTTACATTACCCCCAAAACAGTTGAGAACCCATAAACCTAACCCGGATAAGCAGGAATTGAATATTTTCGATTGAATATTCAATATTTTACCAAACAGGCTGGACTTAAATCCCAGTTTTTGCTTTATAGAGGTTGTCAAAAAAAACGTTTCGGTGTTCAAACGTTTTATTCTACAACCCCTTATGCCGCAATTCCGTTATTGGGTGTTTTTAAACCGGGTGGTTGTTTGTATACAGACCGGGTGCTGCGCACCCGATCACAAACGCAATGATTGCGAACTGACGTTCGCTTGTTTTCCGTCCTGCGGCCGGAAATCCAAGCCATTCCGCTCATAGAGCGGGCTGGTCATTGACGTGAACCCGGTTACACCCGCACCGGTTAAGGCACTACCGTGCCTTTGGATTTTCCCGCCTATGGCGGAAAAATCCAAGCCACCCGCTCTGCGGGTGGTCGGTGTCCCGAAACATTATGATGGAAAGCGGTGAAAGCTTGATAACTGCCGCCCCAAAATTCCGGCTGCAGCCAAAAATCATTCGCTATGAAAAAAACGTATCTTTTCTACGATATCGAAACTACCGGACTCAATAAAGCCTTTGACCAGGTTTTGCGGTTCGCGGCAATTCGCACAGACCGGCAACTTAATGAAATTGAACGCTACACGATTAAGGTTCAGCTGCGGCCGGATGTGATTCCATCTCCCGGTGCAATCATTACCAACCGTTTGTCAATCGAAGATTTGACAAATGGACTGCATGAATTTGAGGCAATCCGCCAAATCCATCAGATAATGAATACGCCCGACACCATCGGTCTGGGATATAACACGCTGGGCTTTGATGATGAATTCCTGAGGTTCTCGTTTCATCGCAACCTGCTGCCTCCCTATACGCATCAGTTCCGGCATGGCTGTCGCCGAATGGATTTACTTCCCATGGCCGTCATGTTCTGGCTTTACCGAAAAGAAGTCATAACATGGCCGCAAATAAACGGGAAACCGTCACTAAAACTGGAGCATCTGCGTGAAACCAACCAGCTGACTGCCGGACCGTCCCATGATGCAGCCGTTGACGTAGGTGCTACGATGGAGCTTACCCGCAGGTTTATCCGGGACAGACAGATGTGGGATTATCTGTTGGGTTATTTTGAAAAAGAAACGGATGCGCATCGGGTCGACGAAATACCCAACTCCTTTCAAAGTGCTCTGGGCGAACACCGCAAAGGGCTGATGGTTAGCAGTGAATACGGTCCTCAGTTAATGTATCAGGTGCCTGTGCTGTCAATCGGAAACTCAATCCCTTATTCAAATCAAACCTTGTGGCTGCGGCTTGACTTGCCGGCACTAAAGGAGACCAAAGCGAACACCATCGATGATTCCACATGGATTGTGCGCAAACGATATGGCGAGCCCGGTATTATACTGCCGCCTCACCAGCGATATTGGAAATTTTTAAGCGCTGAACGCAAAACCATTGTTTCTGAAAATCTAAAATGGTTGCAGTCCAATCCTGCAATATTTCAGCAGATTGTAAGTTATCACCGAGATTACAGCTATCCTTTTATCCCCAATCTGGATCCTGAGGCAGCCCTTTATCAGATTGGCTTTTTCACTCGATCTGATGAAAAATTATTCAAAGAGTTTCAAACAGCGCAGATAGAAGAAAAGGAGAGAATCATCAATCGCCTATCTAGTGAAGATGCGCGAACGCTGGCGAAACGACTGCTATGCAGAAATTATCCCAAAAATCTTCCTGAAAATATTACCAAAGAATTTGAAGCCTATTTGCGTCGGGTCAATCCACTCCATGAGGATGAAGCCATTGTGGATTATAAGGGGGAGCCTCGGCTGACACCATCTGTTGCTTTGGCAGAAATCAAGCGCCTTAAAAAATCTGCCAGACTCGACAACCATCAGGGTGAATTATTGGACGATCTGAAAAAATATATAAAAATTAATTTCCCGAAGAACAAGGCCGGTAGGCAGCTGTCGATTGGTGACCGATTCTGTGATTAACCGGAGATTAAGATTTCATGCGCCTTCGGGCCGCAATTGAAGAGTAGATCGAAGATCGACAGATCGAGGATAAAGCGGCCCCAGAGCTGAGGATAGACGCAAGCCGGTGATTTAAAGAATTTAAGCTCGATGCCTTCTCGCTGGAATAAAGCTCTATCCAGATATTTTCCGGCAGCATGCTGAGACAGATAGGTTGAAGCGCCCAGGCATTTACATATTTCAACCAGCAGTTGATTGCCCGTTGCTTCAATCCCCAATTCGGACAATAATTTGATCTCGCCATAAATTCTAAGCTGCCGGAACAAATAGCGCAAAATCGTTAGATTCAGGTCCAGGAGTTTTCCAAATCTTGCCTGATATGTTTTTTCGATAAACGGCATATGATCGGCAAAATACGGCGCCCTGGCATAGGCCGTTTTAAGGCTTGCCTGATGTTTAGCGACCCAGCGAAACTCATGGCAAATGCCGACTTCATCGATACGCTGCAATCCCAGACCCTTTTTCCATACCGGAACCGTCAACCACAATGATCCCTGATCATTCTTAAAACGATTTCGATTTATCCAGGTCGTGCCTCTGGGAAACTGTACGGTATCAAGGATAACAAAAACATCCGACAAATAGGCCTTATAGAAAAAACCCGTAAATGGTGAGAAGTAGGGTTGGTTGGTGGATATGACCATGGAAGCTATTTTAAAAGTAAGTGCAAAGTAAAAAAAAGTGCCTAAAGTTATGGTGTCGCTTTGCTCCATCCTTTATATAAATGATCGTTCGACCCCGAGGCTCTCGACGGGCAGAATTCCTTAACTTTAGTCACTTTAGTTCACTTCTAACTTTAGCGCGCTTGTTTGGAGGCATTTTAGGCACTTTTTTTCAAGAGGCGTTAATCACATCAAGCATTTCGCCAACAACCCTGTCCACGTCTTCGTAAGGGATCTGGCAGGTGCCGACTCTTTGATGTCCACCGCCGCCGTATTTAAGGGTCAAGGCGCCCACATTGATTTGAGATGTATGGTTAATTATACTGTGGCCTACAGATATCATCGCAAAGGCCCTATTTTTACCGTTGGCGATCCGGATCGATATATTTTGAGCGGGATACAGAACATATTCTAAAAAGCGATTGCCCACCGGGATCTCATGGCAATCTCGCAGATCGATTATAATTGCACCCCCTTCAAGCCTCGCCAATCTAGTAATCAGCTGGTTATATTTTTCATTTTCTTCATAATATACCTTCACGCGCTCTTGAAAATCAGATAAATTCAGAATTTCTTCGACCGTTTTGGTCCGCAGCAATTGCGGCAGTTGCTTCATGAGTTCAAGATTGCTAATGGTAAAGTTGCGCTTATACCCCAGACCCGTACGCGGATCAGCAATAAAAGCGAGCATAATCCATCCCTGAGGATGAAGAATATCTTCTTTCGTAAATTCAGCCGAGTCGGCTTTGCCGACAATCCGAATCAGCTCTGCAAATTTTTTCAGTTTACCCACATGCGTATCATCGTCCTTATAATAATCGTAAATCACCTGGGCCGCGCTGGGGGATTTTTTGCTGGCGCCCTCAAATTGTCCTTCCACCTGTAAACGCTCATGTTCGCTGGAATGGTGGTCAAACCAAAGTCCACAACCTTCGACAAACGGCACATTGGCGAGAATATCATTTGAAGTCACTTTAATTTTGTTATCTTGCATATCCTTGGGATGCACATAAAGAATATCATCAATAAGACCCAGCTCTTCAAGAATCGCAGTACACACCGATCCGTCAAAATCCGAACGGGTAAGTAATCTCACAGTAATCTCCTGACGATGCAGGTCATCCACATGCGCCGCAAAGCTCGTACTGCGGTACATGTTTGAAACCGGATCTTATTTGGACATGTCGAGTTTCGTAAACTTAGCGCCTTTGAAAGATACGTCTGCAAACAGTCCCTTGACGTCGAATACAAAGCCAATGATATCACCTTTGGCGTTCCGAGTTGTGCCGCTATCGCCTCCCCCCACCGTAATGAGAGCCACGTTGCCGTCGACGCCGGCTTCCCAGCCTTTGCTTTCTCTGAATTTTCTTAAAGCCTCATCCGTCATAAACGCAATCACCCAGTCTTTGGCCTCCGCGCCGATTTGGGCGCCAAAGGAACCGGACACCACGTTATAATAGTCAACGGTTTTGCCCTCAATTCTTAAGGCGCCACGACCGTATTCGCCGCCTACAAGGAGTCCGATCTTGACCACATTCGGCATAATGAGCAGGGCCTTCGCCTTCTTGACAAACTCCTTAGCGTCTTTGACCTGCTTGTAAAATCGATCCATGACTTCGTCAGCGCCGGCGTCAATCTCCTTGGCCGTATCAGCGTAAACCATTGCCGTGAGACCGAAAGAAAAAACAAGCATTGTGAATACTGATAAATAAAAGGCACTGCAAAATCTAGCGGGGCTTTTAAATCGTTTCGTTTTCATAGGCTTCATTTCCTCCTTAGCGCAAATTTATTTCCTGGTACGGCAAGTTGTATTTCTTTGCCAGGGCCATGAGATCTGCTTCCAGAGTAATCTCTTGGCCGCTTTGAGACGGTAGCTTGATATCCTTATCCCCCACCACAAAGATTTGAATTTTCTGAAGATCAAAAAGCTCTATGGCAAGTCGACGAAGATCTTCTTTAGTGGCTCTCATAAAGGCATCCTGAATTCTTTCAAGGGTATCGAGTGGTTCTTTGCGCAGATGGTAGCGGCCATAGGCGTCCACCAGCTCGGCTTTGGTATCCACGTTAAAAACAAAACTGTTTAAGGCATCGAGCCGCTTTAATTCAAGCTCTCTTTCAGGGATCTCCTGGCGCAGTGCATCCATAATTCTTAAGGTCTCTATGATAGCAGCTCCAGTCTGATCTCCCTTGCACCCGATGTAGCCCAAAAGCTGACCGGCTCTCCATTTATAGGTTTGATAGAAACCGGCGGAATAAACCAGTCCCAGATCGTCGCGCAAGCGTTTATACAGCAAAGAATCATTGCCACCGAAAATATTCATCAACAGGCTCGCTTTCCAGTAATCCGGGTGGGTGCGTTTTTTACTTGGCAGATTTAATATAATCTGGGATTGAACCTGTCCGGGTTTATTGATAAGTGCCAGAACCGGCGAGTTGGCCAGCGGATCATTTAAAATGCGTTCCGGAGCTTTGGTTTGCGGGAAGGCTTTAAGGAACTTCTTCAGTCCGGCAATTATTTTTTCTTTTTCAATATCTCCGGCAATCGCCACGGTCATGTTTGCCGGAACAAAATATTTTTTCAGAAACCGCTTTAAATCCTCCCGTGTAATAGCAGGAATGGTCTGCAAGCCGGCCAGAGGATCCCGGCCATATGGATGGCCCTTATAATGCCAGATTTTGCTTTCCCGCATGGCCACCGACTGCGCATCGCCGCCCTGTCTTTTAAGCGAAACCAATTCCTGATTTTTTACAACCTGCAGCAATTCGGGGTCAAACCCGGGTCGGGTCAAAATCTCCTGCAATAGGTTTAACCCCTTTTCCCAATCATCTTTGATCACCGAAAGACGAACCGATGTCTGTTCTTCATCAATCGAAACCCCAAGCTGTATTGCATTTTCATCCAGCACCAGAGCCAGTTCATTGGGAGACAGGGTCTCCGTCCCCCCTCGAACGATGGAAGCGTTGAGAATGTCAGTCAAGCCCTCCTGGGATGCAGCCATGTCAACCGAACCGACTTTTAGCAAAATAGTCATATCAATCAGGGGCAGCTCAACATCCGGTAAATAAAACACTTTTACCTTTTCAACATCAAACATCTCGGCCGCCGGATATCGAATTTTTTGAGGATCGCGCTTAAATGAAAGTGGATGTTTCCATCCATCAGGGGTGGGAAAGTTAGATCTATTTTCACGGCTGCCCTTATAATCCGTATTTGCCGCTGCACTGCCGCTTACGGTGCGAATTTCGCTGTATTGAGCGGGCGGCTTTTCAGGTTGTCCGCCTGGAATAACGTAAACCGTGGTTTTATTATCTTTGCGAATATATTTCCTGGCCGCCTCGCGGATGTCCTCCGGGGTAACGGCATCGATTCGCTCCAGATAGTTTGTCAAATAGCGCCAGCCGACCTGAACCTCAAGGGTTGCCAGCGTTCCGGTCAGACTTTCGTTGCTGCGCATTCTATCCAAAAAGTCGCGCTGATTGAGTTTTTTGATGCGTTGAAGTTCCCGGGACGATACGAGCTCGGTTTTAAATTTTTCGACTTCGTCAACGAGCAGGTTTTCAAGCTTTTCACAGGCTTTGAGATACGCCTGACGTTTTCCTTCTTCGTTAAGCTGCCCTGCACCCATCTTCAGTTCCGCGGGCTCATTGGGCGACCCTCCGAGGATGACCATGCCGCCGTAACGATTGTCCGGGTTGTACACCCAGGCTTCGACGGCAAGGCCTTTGTTGGTAATGTTTTGGGTCATGCGAGCGCCACGGCCATGGCTTAATACCATTGTCATGGCATCCAGCGCGTAGAAATCCGGGGTTCCCATTTTGGCACTGTGAAATCCGATGCGCACCAACGGTGTGCGGGCGCCTTTTAGAAATCGAATGTTCTTGCGCGGCCCCTGCTGATCCGGCTCCCGGGTTACCGCCTCAGGAGCACGTACACCGGAGGGATAGCGCTCAAAGTAAATTCTGGCCATCTTTTTAGCCTGTTCTACAGTAACATCTCCTACAAGGACGCAAACCGTATTGGCGGGCTTATAATATTTTTTATGAAATTCAATGGCATCCCGAGTGCTGTATTTTTCCATGTCGCTTTTCCAGCCGATGGTAGGATTGCGATAGGGATGCGCGGTATAGGCCGCAGCATTAAGATCCAGCCAGGCAGCCCCGCCGGGATCATTGATGTACCGGAACGCCCACTCCCGCTGAACCACATCCTTTTCAACGTAAAATTCCCGCCATGAGGGCTCAAACAACTGCTCACTGATGATGGAAAACCACTGTTCGAGCATGTCTGACGGCACCGAAGTGATGTACTGGGTCTGATCTTTGGTTGTAAACGCATTGACCCTTACCGCACCGTTTTTGCCCAGCTGGGAAGAAAAAGCCTGAGGGACATATATCCCTTGCACTTGCGCACGGAGTTTATCCATCTCGGCTCGTTTTTCCCGGATTAGTTTTTGGTCGGGAATCCGCTTTTTTTGTTCAGACAAAATCGCTTGATAGGCCGCCTCGATCAGTTTCTGCAGTTTTTCGTCCTTTTCGACATCCAGGGTACCGAAATTTTTGGTCCCTTTAAACATCATATGCTCCAGCAAATGCGCAATGCCGGTTTTGCCCGCTTGTTCAAGGGCCGATCCGGCTCGAACGGCCAGCCGCAAAGCCACCTGGGGCGTCGCCGGTCGCTCGAGCACCAGAAACATCATGCCGTTTTCAAGCTGAAATTCTTTTACGTCAAGCTGAATGTTTACAGATGTGTCCGATGCCGGGTAAACGGTTCCTGACAAAAACAGCAGCACCAAACAGACCTTGATGATTTTAACAAAACGCATATTCAATTCCTCGGAGGGGATTATCGTCAGGCTTCGTACATCACCGCCACGATGGTAGCTTTTCCTTTTTTAGCCGCGATGTGATGGACGGTCGTCGACAGATAATAAGCACTGTCCCCCGGCTCGAGTTCAAACTTATCTTCCCCGATTTCTAAAATGACCTCCCCATCCAGCACGAAGATAAACTCTTCGCCTTCGTGCAGCGAGGTTTCTTTTTCGGGATCTTCTTCGAGCTGAACCAGAAAAGCCTCCATGTGACGCCCTTTCACATCCGGCGCCAGGCTTTTGTAAGTATAGATTTGCTTCCGGCCTTTTTTGGATGTGGAACGTGAAATCGTGCGGCGCTCGTCTTTCCGGGTGATGGAGTAAAGTTTATCGCCGACCCCTGAAACCAGTCGTCCGAAGGCACTGTCCAGAGCCTTTGACAGTCTGATCACCGTACCCAGTTGGGGCTGCAGTTCCTTATTTTCAATTTTAGATAAAAATTCGACGTCGAATCCGGTCATCTTGGAAATCTCGTCAAGTGAAAGATCTTTTTCTTTCCTGATCTTCATGATACGCCCCCCGACGTCATCCACGCTCTTTGGAGATTCCAACGGTATATCGCCGGTCAAATCTTCAAAAAAGTCAAAATCAAAATGCGGTTTTTTTGTTTTCTCGTGCATTTTATCTCCTTATAAAAAATCTATTTATCATTTTTCGAATTGAGCATTTTGCTACAGGCATTTTGCTCCCAAATACCTGGCAATAACAAGCCGCTGGATCTCGGAGGTTCCTTCACCAATTTCAAGAAGCTTCTGATCTCTGTAAAACCGCTCGATATCATACTCTTTCATTAATCCGTATCCACCGTGAAGCTGGACGGAATGGTTGGCGGCTCGATACATCACTTCGGAGCAATAAAGTTTTGCCATGGCCGCCTCTTTGGAAAAAGGCAAGGCATTATCATGCAGCCAGCAGGCTTTGTATAGCAGAAGTCGGGCGCATTCGATTTCCGTGGCCATATCGGCCAGCTTGAAAGCATTTACCTGAAACGTGGCAATCGCTCTACCGAATTGCTCGCGTTCCTGACTGTATTTCAATGCCATGTCAAAACAACCCTGAGCGCCCCCAAGGCCCATGGCGCCGATGGATAGCCGGCCGCCGTCCAGTGTCTGCATCATCTGGTGGAATCCCTGCCCCCTGGGGCCTAACAGGTTGTCTTTGGGAACACGGCAGTCTTCAAAATAGAGCTCACTGGTATTTGACGCGCGCCACATGAGCTTGCCATGCATTTCTTTGGCCGTAAATCCGGGTGTGCCTGATTCTACGATAATGCATGACAGTTCGGGTTTGCCGTCATCTCTGACACCGGTGCGCGTTAAAACCGTTACTCCGGCGGTGATGTCGGTGGCAGCATTGGTGATAAAAATTTTGCTTCCGTTGATCACCCATTCATTCCCGTCAAAAACTGCCGACGTTGACGTATTACCTGCATCTGAGCCTGCATTGGGTTCTGTTAGCCCGAATCCCCATAAAGTCTCCCCGCTGCAAAGTTTCGGCAGATATTTCTTTTTTTGTTCCTCATTACCAAAATAAAAAAGGGGGCCGATGCCCAATGAATTTTCAGCCGCAACGGTGGCAGCATGCGAGCCGTCAATCCGGGCGATCTCTTCAACAGCAATTGCATAAGAGATGTAATCCATGGCCTGGCCGCCGTATTCTTCGGAAACAAATATTCCGAAGAGCCCCAGCTCAGCCATTTTCTGCATGGTTTCATAAGAAAATTCTTCTTTTTCATCCAGCTCCCCGGCAACGGGTTTGATCTCCTTTTCAGCAAAGCTACGTACGGATTCACGCAAAATCTCATGATCCGTCGAAAGGCTAAAATCCATATGCACTCCTTTTAATTATGTTTACAAATCGATCATTTTTTTACGGGATGGGTTATGGTATAGTACGTCCGAAGATGGCCCATTTTATAGGCCCAAGGCCTTATATTGTCAATTGTTATTACCGGGGTCAAAAAAAGGTGTCAGTGTTCAGGTGTCAAGAACCAATAGGTGTCAGGTGTCAGGCGTTAGGCATTAGCCGTCGGGCATCAGGCAAATAGCTCATAGCTGATAGCTCATAGTTTATAGCTTGAAGCTGGAAAGCTTGGATGCTGGGAGGCTATCAATAGCTCATAGCGTATAGCTGATAGTTTCTATAATGAGTTGCAAATCTGCAAGTCAAGAACTTTGAGCTCTAGCCTATGAGCCATGAGCTAAAATAGCTTTCCGGCTTCTTAGCCTATAAGCCTTTTTTTGAACCTTGAACCTTTGAACCCTGAACCCCTGACACCTGAAACCTGGTTCATGAGAAATACCTGACACCTGACACCCGAAACCTGAAACCTGATTAAATATGCCCGAACTTCCAGAAGTACAGACCATTGTCAACGATTTAAATGCAGCCAACGTTGCCGGCAAAACGATAATGAGCGCGAAGGTTTTCTGGTCACGCACGATCGCAGAGCCTTCGGCAAGCGCTTTTTGCAGCCGAATCAAAGGCAAAAAGATATCAGCGATCCGGCGTCGCGGTAAATTTATTGTTTTTGACTTCAATAAAGGAGATAATTTACTCCTGCACCTTCGCATGTCAGGTCGCCTGCATCTGGTTCCGTATGATTTGCCCCGCAAGAAACACGAGCTCGTGATTCTGAGCCTTACAGACGGAAGGCAGTTGCGTTTTCATGATACCCGTAAATTCGGCCGGTTTTACTTGACCTCTGACGCCGAAAAGATATTGGGCCGGTTAGGGCCGGAACCGCTGGCAACCGGCTTTACCCGGAAGATTTTTGCACGAAGCTTAAGTCCGCGCAAACGCCTGTTAAAACCGCTGCTGCTGGACCAGACCTTTATTGCGGGTCTCGGCAACATCTACGTCGATGAGGCCTTGTGGGAATCAAAGATTCACCCCTGCCGATTTGCGGCATCTCTGTCGGAGTCCGAGATTCGGGCGCTTCATCGGGCGATTCTCCGAGTGCTGAAACGGGGATTAAAAAACCTTGGAACCTCGTTGGGAACCGGCAAGACCAATTTTTATTCCATCGCCAAACGTCAGGGACGCAACCGTGATGAGTTGAAGGTATTTCGGCGCACCGACCTGCCCTGCCTTAGATGTCAGGCAACTATCCTGAGAATCATCGTCGGCCAGCGCAGTACGCATATTTGTCCTAAATGTCAGAAAACAGGAGTCAGAGGTCAGATGACAGATGACAAATGACAAATGACAGAGAATAGGTGGCAAAAACCGGAAGATGAATAACCCTATCAGTCGTCTGTCCTCTGTTTTCTGTCTTCTGTACTCTGTCTTCTGAAACCTTTGAGGAGAGACAATGCCAACCGGGGCCTGCGGTATTAATTGTGATGTTTGTAAATTGAACTTGTTGGGAACGTGCTCAAGCTGCGGATCCGGCAAAAGCCTGGAAGCCGAACAAAAACTGGCCGCACAGCACAGGCTATTTGGAAGTACCTGCGCCATTCTGGCCTGTGCCAAAATGAATCAGATTGAATACTGCCTGCGGGATTGCCATCAATTCCCCTGTGATAATTTTACCCAGGGTCCTTATCCGTTTAGCGAGGGATATCTGCAGATGCAGGAGCGTCGCCGCAAGCACCCCCTCCCGGCTTTTGCGCCTGATAAAAGCCCGGTGGATGTACCGGCCCATTTTTGGGACGATCTGCAAAAAAAAGATTTGAACACGGTCTGCAACTTAACCCTTTTCAACCTGGTTTCACCCTATCAGATGGTTTTTCATTTTTTAAATGAAGACGTGCTGGTAGACTTTAAAGCACGCTGCCTGAAGCGAGATAACGGTCAGGGATGGGAAATCACACCGGATCCACTGCTTGAGCTGGTTACCGTGGTGTATCTGAATAACGTCAAAATGCTGTATCCCCTTGGAAAGGAAATTGTAGGCGTCAAAGATCTCAAAGAGGCTCATTTTTTCCAGGGGCCGCATGCGCTCAAGATCCAGCCCTTGCTAAAGCGCTACGGCCAGGATATACGAGGCTTTAAAGACGCCGCGAAATATCTGGAAGGCCGGCCCGTGGATATGGCGGATGTCGCCTATCAACTGTTTCCCTTTCCACGGGTTCCGGTTTATTTTTTATTCTGGCAGGAAGACGCGGAATTTGATCCCCGAATCTCGGTTTTGTTTGATCGATCGATTGAAGAAGTGTTTTCCGCGGATGCGATCTGGGGGCTTGTCAGCAGGGTTTCCACCGCCCTGCTGCAAGGGCCGGTCAACAGATGACAGAGGTATTCCTTTGGCAGAAACCGAGAACGAGGACGAGCACGAGGACGAGGAGGAAAATAAAATATCGTACTCGTCCTCGTGCTCGTCCTCGAGAATCGCAATTCACCTGACACCTGTTATTATTCCTTAAAGACCTCCGGATTTATCGTGTGATTTTCGATAATATGAGTCAAAATTCCGTGATCCCGGTATAGCTTTCAGGCGTAATTTTCAGCAATTCATCTTTGACAGATTTGGAAATATCCAGGGACTCAATAAATTCGGCAATGGCCTTTTGGTCGATGTTTTTATGGGTGCGGGTTAAAGCTTTTAAGGCTTCATAAGGCTGGGGATAGCCTTCCCGGCGCAGGATGGTCTGGATGGCCTCAGCCACCACAGCCCAATTGTTTTGCAGATCTGCTCGGATCACATCCGCATTTAAAATCAATTTGTTCAATCCCCGCATCAATGATTTCAATCCAATGAGGGTATGGGCAAGCGGCACGCCGATATTTCGGGTTACGGTTGAGTCCGTCAGGTCTCGCTGGAGTCTTGAAATCGGAAGCTTGGCAGCCAGATGTTCGAAAATCGCATTGGCAACACCCAGATTGCCTTCAGCGTTTTCAAAATCAATGGGGTTGACCTTGTGGGGCATGGTCGAAGAGCCGACTTCTCCCTTTTTTATTTTCTGCTTGAAATAATCCAATGAAATATAAGCCCATATATCTCGGTTCAAGTCGATCAGGATTGTATTAATCCGTTTAAAGTTGTCACAAAATGCGGCCAGATTGTCATAATGGTCAATCTGGGTTGTGACTCTGGAACGCACAAGGCCCAGCGTTTTGTTCACCAGGTTATCTGCAAATGCGATCCAATCGATATCTGGATAGGCGACCTGAAGGGCATTGAAATTTCCGGTAGCACCGCCAAACTTGGCTGAAAAAGGGATGGTTTTTAAAAGATCGGTCTGGACCCTGAGGCGTTCGGCAAAGACGTAAAGTTCTTTTCCCATAGTCGTGGGCGATGCCGGCTGGCCGTGGGTGCGCGCCAGCATGGGGATATCCGCCCATTCGCCGGCTTTGCTTCGAAGATTTTCGCTGACTTCATCCAGCGCCGGCTTGAGTACCTCCAAATAGGCTTCTTTCATCGAAAGCGGCAACGCCGTGTTGTTGATGTCCTGGGATGTCAATCCGAAATGAACAAATTCTTTATAAGATTCCAAACCCAATTCATCAAATTTATCTTTTAAATAATATTCAACGGCTTTGACGTCATGATTGGTGGTCTTTTCAATTTCTTTGACTTTGCCGGCATCTTCCAGTGAAAAATCTTTATAAATTCGCCGCAATGATTCAAGTGATTTTTTGCCAACATCTTTAAGCGGCGTCAGCGGCAAACGGCACAGCGCAATGAAATATTCGACCTCGATTCGCACCCGATAGTTGATCAATGCCCCTTCTGAAAAATAATCCCCGAGCCGGGCAACCGCGCGCCGATAGCGACCATCAACCGGTGAAATGGCTTCTAAATTTGAAATATTCATGGGAGGTTTTGTTCCAATTTTATATTCATGGGGCTTGAAAAATTGGTGAGCACCAAGGAAGTATAGGCAAATGCATATGCCGTGTCAAGCCGCCAAAAATAGTGTCATGTCCCCCAAAAGTGTTACAAAAGTCGCGTGGTATAGTTTAGTCCTGTTGAGTTCTTTAAGCAACACAATGTCTATGGTGTCAGGTGTCAGTGTTCACGTGTCAGTAAGGGCTGCCCTTCCTCCTCGTTCTCGTCGTCGTACTCGTACTCGTTAATCGATTCAATATCGAGGACGAGGAGGAGCACGAGAACGAGTGTGCTACTCTCCGGTTTTCATCTGTCCTCTCACCTCTGACATCTGTCTTCTGACACCTGACACCTGACACCTAAAATAAACCTGTGTTTTGTAAATTACCTGCGAGACGCAACACTAGGTGTCATAAAATTTTGACAATCTTCTACCTCTGGCCTAATTTACTCTTTAAGAGACTCGCTTTTTATAAATCCCGATCATTTTGAAGCGAAATGTTAGACTGTTCATTGGTGAAACCGAGTCACCGACCACACGCAGAGCGGGTGGCTTGGATTTTTCCGCCTACAGGCGGGAAAAAACAAAGGCACGGCGAACGCGTTGCTGGTAAAATTCATTGCCATCAACTATTTTCTCTTTGCAATTACCCAGATTGTCATTGCCGCCACTTCAAACATCCCAAATGGCGTGATCAAACTGTTTCAATGGATCT
>Ga0255055_10000441_pt1 | contig 32351 bp, 25 predicted proteins | sample JV7_2_27_MG_FD_188633 | JGI IMG/M metagenome (GOLD analysis project Ga0255055, IMG submission 188633) | Seawater microbial communities from Jervis Inlet, British Columbia, Canada - JV7_2_27 | ecosystem: Environmental > Aquatic > Marine > Inlet | place: Canada: British Columbia | collected...
GTTGGCGTTGTTGGTCACCTCCCCCACGCCCAGATAATCGCTCATGAAAGGGGTCAGACCGCGGTCGATGTAGTAATCCTGAGAGCTCAGGAAGAGGCATCGGCCGATGTCGAGCCAGGCCCCGAGCTGCGGCTCGGTGAGGGGCCCGGGGCCCGCGAACCCGCCCCACGCGTCGCCGGTGAACCAGATCGCGCTCTCGAACGCCTCGAGGAACTTCAAGTCGGGTTCGCGGTCGCTGTTCGCAGTGTCCCAGACGAAGTACTCCTTGCCCATGGCATCGAGTGCGTCGGTGTATTCCTGACGGACGTCGGGGGCGTTGTCGTCGTCGTCCACGAGAAGGAGCGGCGGCGCGGGCGTCAGATCGAAGTCCGTCACCGTATCGACGAAATCGGTGATCGAAACGCCGGAGACCGTCAGCGGCAGGTGGTCCGGCGTGGAGGCGGTCAGCGTCCAGATCCCGTTGGGCAGGCGCATCGCGTACGCGCCCGTCGCCGGGTCGCTGATCGTACGCGCGCCGAGCTCGTCGACGATGATCGTGGCGGCCAGCGCCTCGGCGCTAGTCACCTCGCGAACCGTGCCGATCGCCCGACCCGCGCTGCCGTCATCGACGTGGAGGAGCGCAGCGCTGACAGCGCCCCAGTTGCCGTCGGCATCGCGGCCACGCACGAAGAGGGTGTGGCGACCGAGTCCCAGGCCGGTCGTGTCGACGATGGCGCTCACCTCCTCGACGCTCGCATCGTAGGCGCCGTCGACCGGTTGGATCGGAATCGCCACGGGTGTTGCCGAGTCGCTCCAGAACGGAACGTCCACGTAGTACTCGGCAGCGGCGATCGCCTGCACCGGTTCGCCGACACCCTGGAATCGCGTGTCGTCGATCCGCGCCGTCAGGGTCACCGCCTGACCGGCATCGACGACGACCGAGTCCAGCTGCACGTCGGCCGCGTCGGGGCCGCTCGGCGTGATGTAGGGCGTCCGGGCCACCTTGGCCGCGTAGACCAACGAGTCCAGGTTGTCGGGCAGGATGACGCTCTCGAAATTGGTGCAGTCCTGAAAGAACTCGGTTCCCAGCTCGAAGGTGAAGGAAGCGATGCCCAGCTCTCCGTAGGTGAAGTCGGTCGTCGTACCGTCCGTGATGTAGAGATCGACTCCTTGCTGCGGCGTGTAGGAATTGAAAAAAGCCAGTTTGCGGCCCAGCGTCTGGAGTTGGTCCGCGTTGGGAGCGGTGCCGCCGAATCCCCACGGCCAGAGCACCAGACGGCCGGAGCTGTGCACGTCGACGTAGATCCCGGTGGCGTCGACGGGCGCCGGCGCGTCGAGTGCCGGGTCCCGCTGATCGTCGAAGACCGAGAGCATGTAGGCGGCGATCGCCTGCGTCTCGGGGTCCGATGCAGGCGTGGGTCCGCGGTAGGTCGAGTCGCACTCGCTCGATCCCGAGCCTCCGCAGCAGCCCCACTCGAAGTCGAAGTTGCGGTTCAGGTCGACGCCGCGGGCCTGGCTGGTCGGGCTGCAGTAGTTCTCGTTGGTGTTCTTGCGCCACCATAGACCGGTCTCGGCCATTTTCCGAGCGTCGGGGTTGGCCATCAGCATCAGGTGGATCTCGTGGTGGTCGAGCAGCCAGGTCGCGTCGGCATTTGCGCCGTAGCCGTAGACGAGGTGTTCCGCGAAGCGCGTGGTGAGCTCGGCCGGTGTGTACTCGCGCGCATGGATCGATCCGGTAACGAACATCTTCGGCTTCGGACCCGCTATGGCCGAGTTGGTCAGCCGGAGGACCATCAGGTCGTGGCCACCTGGGCCATCCGTCTTCTCCCACGAATCGCCGACGTCGATCCAATCAGCCAGAGAGGAATAGTCACGCTCGAGCGAGCGGGCCACCGCGTAGGTCTCCTCCACGGTGCGGTAGCACGGGAAGCCCGGGATCCCGGCGACCTGCGCCTCGTCGATGGCCCGTTTTTGCAGCAGTCTCTCGGTTCGCTCCCGGTCCACCTCGACGAGGAAGCCTTTCTCACGAATCGAACGAAGATCGTTCTCGTCGGCGAGGACCAGAACGTACTGAAGGCGTTTGTCGTTGTACTCCAGGAGGTCGTAGCCGGAGATTTCTTTCAGGTCGGCAAGATTCCTGTAATAGACGCGAACGATCGATGCTTGGGGGTTCGTGGAGGCCGAATCGTTCAGGGCCGTTTCCGCGGCCGCGCGCGGAGCTCCGAGCAGGACCGTGACGAGTGCCGAGACGGCCAGCGACAACGACACCGACGCGATTCTCGTCCCCCGCCACATGGCCTCTGTATACCCCGTTCGGGGACCGGAAACCAGACCACGCGGCGCAGGATCCAGCGGCGGAAGGGTCAAATTCCCCCCAAAAGGACAAATCCTGGTACTTTTGTAGGGATTGATTCCGAGAAAGTACTTGCCTTTACCGCGGACGGCTTGATGATGTTGTCGCTGGGTGGGTTTCCTTTCGAAGAGAATCTGCTCGTACGCCTCGCCACTTCCGGAATGGAGATTCCGATCAAGCGATGGGGGTTGGAATGAACGATAAGCCGGCTAGTCAGCGCTCGCGATGGTTGCGGGCCTCGAGTTGGACGCTGTTGGGCCTGCTCGTGTGGGCGCTGTGCATCACACCCGCACTCTCTGCCGACTGGCGGAAGAACAAGTGGTTAATAAACTGGGACAACACCTTGACGTATGGGCTCAGTTACCGGACGGGAGAGGTCGATCAGGACATCATCGGCCTGGCCAATGGTGGGTCGGCCTTCTCGGTCAACGGGGACAACGGCAACCTGAACTACGACACGGGCATCTTCAGCAATACCTTCCAGCTCACCTCGGAGCTTGAGGTGAAGCAGAAGAACTGGGGCCTCTTCGTCCGCGGATGGGGCTTCTACGACTACGAGAACGAAAATCGCGATCGCGAGCGCACCGAGCTCAGCGACGCTGCCCTGGATCGAGTCGGAAGCCGCTTCGAGCTGCGCGACGCTTACGTCTGGGCGAGTTTCCGCATCGGAAACAACCCGGCCCAGATTCGCGCCGGCAGGCAGGTGGTCAGCTGGGGCGAGAGCACCTTCATCCAGGGCGGCATCAACATCATCAATCCGATCGACGTGACCGCGCTGCGCACACCGGGCGCCGAGCTGCGCAACGCCCTGCTTCCGATCGGGCTGGTCTGGGGCTCGTTCTCGCTGAGCAACAACCTGACGCTGGAGGCGTTCTACGAGTACGAGTGGGACGAGGTCGAGATCGATCCTTCCGGCTCTTACTGGTCGACGAGCGATTTCGTGGGCGACGGCGGGGAGACGGTTTTTCTGGGCTTCGGAAGCTCGGGCGACACTTCGCCGTTTTCCGATCCCAGGGATCCCTTGCGTCCCTTCCTCGGTGTCTCGCGCGAAGCGGACGTCGAGGCCGACGATGGAGGCCAGTACGGCGCCGCGCTGCGCTGGTTCGTGCCGGCGCTCGGTGAGACGGAGTTCGGCTTCTACTACATCGACTACAACAGCCGACTTCCGACCATCAACGCGCGAACCGGAACGTTGCAAGGAGCGATCGAGGCGGGAGGCGCGGGAGCAGCGACCGTTGCAGCCCTGACGACCTTGGCCCTTGGTGGAACCCCTCAGGAGGCCATCGCCGACGGCACCGCGGCCGGGGTGGCCAACGGGGCTTCACCCAGTTTGGCGGCGGTAACCTCCACAGCAGTAGTCGGTACGCAGGTGGCGGGTGGTGACGGAGCCTCGGTGGGAACCGCGTTCGCCACCGACGCCTACGCCCAGACGGCGCGGTACTTTATCGAGTACCCGGAGGACATCAAGCTGTACGGGTTCAGCTTCAACACCCAGATCGGCACGACGGGTCTCGCCCTGCAGGGCGAGCTTTCGTATCGCACGGACGTGCCGCTGCAGGCCGACGACGTCGAGCTGCTCTTCGCCGCGCTCGAGCCGATCAACCCCGTCTTCGCCGGTAACGTCCCCGGTCTCGAGGCCGGAGCGAGCCAGATCACGACCTTTACGGGCGTGGACTACAGCACGATGTTCGAAACGGTCATCCCCGGGTTTATCCAGGAAGACACCTCGCAGTTCCAGACGACGCTGACCAAGATCTGGTCGCGGATTCTGGGCGCCGATCAAGGGTTGCTGCTCTTCGAAGGCGCCGTAACCTACGTCCCTGACTTGCCGGACAAGAGCGAGCTGCGATTCGAGGGCCCGGGCACCTACACGAGCGGCAATCCGTACCACCAGGACCCGGCTAACCCCGGCGCGGCTCACCCGCTCAAGCCCGCCGAGGCATCGGAGCACTACGCCGATTCCACCTCCTGGGGCTACCGGATCGTCGGAAGGCTGACCTACAACAACGTCTTCGGCGCCGTTGCCCTGGCCCCGCGAATCGGCTGGGGTCACGACGTCAACGGCGTCTCGCCCGGCCCCGGGGGGAACTTCATCGAGGACCGCACGGCGGTCACGCTGGGTCTGAACTTCAACTTCCAGAGCACCTGGTCAGCCGATATCAGCTACACGAACTTCTCCGGCGCCAATCGGTATAACCTTATCAAGGACCGCGATTTCGTCGCGGCCAATTTCAAGTACGGATTCTGAGCGAGGGAGCCATGGCCATGCCTAAAAAAGGGATGATGATTTTTGGGATCGCACTCCTGCTCGCGGGAGCACCCTGCGTGCTGGCCGGGGCGTCCCCCGAGGAGGTCGCCAGGCTTGGTGCGGACCTCACCCCGCTGGGCGCCGAGAAAGCCGGCAACGCGGACGGCACAATTCCGGCCTGGGAGGGCGGGATCAGCGCGCCGCCCGCCGGCTACAAGCCGGGAATGCACTACGTCGACCCGTTTGCCGACGACGAGGTCCTGTTCACGATCACCGGGCAGAACTGGGATCAGTACGCGGACAAACTGATCCCGGGTCACCAGGCGATGCTGCGCACCTACGACACGTTCAAGATGAAGGTCTATCCGACGCGGCGCAGCGCCTCCTACCCGCAGCGCATCTACGACATGACGAAGAAGGTCGCCGCGACGGCCGAGCTGGCCGAGAACGGCTACGGCGTGCACGGCGCGGTGAACGGAATCCCGTTCCCCATCCCCAAGAGCGGGATCGAGGTGATCTGGAACCACCTGCTGCGCTACCGCGGCGAGATCGCCTCGCGCACCATCGGCCAGGCTGCGCCGACCCGCGGCGGCAAGTACACGATGGTGCAGTTCGAGGACGAGTTCTACCTGCTGTACAGCATCGAAGGCATGACCGAAGAGGGCTTGAAGAACAAGATCCTGATGTTCAAGCAGAAGGTCGTCGCCCCGGCGCGGCTGGCCGGGGGCATCCTGCTCGTGCACGAAACGCTCGACCAGGTCAAGCAGCACCGCAGCGCGTGGCTGTACAACCCGGGACAGCGCCGGGTCCGGCGCGCGCCGAACGTGGCCTACGACAATCCGGGCACGGCCTCCGACGCCATGCGCACCAGCGACCAGTTCGACATGTTCAACGGCGGAGTGGACCGCTACAATTGGAAGTTGGTAGGGAAGAAAGAGATCTACGTGCCCTACAACTCATATCTGCTGGACAGCGACCAGCTCAAGCACAAGGAGATCCTGACGCCGCTGCACATCAACCCGGAATACCCGCGATATGAGCTGCACCGTGTGTGGGTCGTGGATGCCACCTTGAGGGAAGGCACGCGGCACATCTACAAACGGCGCACCTTCTACGTGGACGAGGATTCGTGGCAGATCCTGCTCGTCGATCAGTACGACAACCGCGACCAGTTGTGGCGCGTTTCCGAAGGACACGCGATCAACTACTACAACGTCCCCATGCTGTGGACGGCTCTCGAGGTCCACACCGATCTGCAGGCGGGACGCTATCTGGCGATCGGGTTGGACAACCAGTATCCGACGTACGACTTCGACATCAAGCGAACGCTGGCGGATTACACCCCGGACGCCCTCCGTCGGGAAGGAACACGGTAACTTCGACCGAGGTGCCCCGTCGATCGGCGGGGCGTCGTGGCGGGCATCCGATTGGTTAGAACCCCACTCATCCTCCTTGCCGCGCTCGTCATGTCGAGCGCCGGCGTTCCATCGGTTGTCGTGGCTCAGCAATCCCCGGCGGAGACCGCGGAGCACTCGCTCGAGGCGCCACTGGCGAGCCAGTCGTTGCTGCTCGACGGCTCACTCGTCGAAGGATTGGCCGTGGCCGTCGGCGAACGCGGCCACGTCTTGCTGTCGGAGGATCAAGGAAGAACCTGGCGGCAGGTCGAGGTGCCTTCACGCGCGACGTTGACCGGCGTGCACTTCCACGACGGACAACTCGGTTGGGCCGTGGGTCACGACGCAACGATCCTGCGGACACGCGACGGCGGCCACACCTGGGAGCGGGTCTACTACGACCCGGAGGAAGAGAGCCCGCTGTTCGACGTCTGGTTCCCCGAGGCCGAGAACGGCTTCGCCATCGGGGCGTACGGCCTGTTTCTGGTCACCTCGGACGGCGGAGACTCCTGGCAACGGCAGGCGGTCAGCGAGTACGACGACTTCCACCTGCATCACATGGCGCGATCGGGGACGGGACGGCTGTACATGGCGGCCGAGGCGGGAACGATCTACCGCTCGGACGACGAGGGCCGGACCTGGGTCTCGCTACCCTCGCCGTACGAGGGATCGCTCTTCGGCACCTTGCCGCTCGAGCACGACGCGCTGCTGCTGTTCGGGCTTCGCGGTCACATGTTCCGGTCGGAGGATGCCGGCGAGACCTGGGAGGAGATCGAGACGGGCACCGTGGCGCTGCTCAACAGCGGCCTGCGCTTGCGGGACGGCAAGCTGATCGTCGTCGGCCACGAGGGGATCGTCCTGGTCAGCGATGACGGGGGGCGCACCGTTACCCTCCGCGGGCAGCCGGACCGGCAGGCCCTGGCCACGGCGATCGAGACCGAAGACGGAGGTCTGATCCTGATCGGTGAATTTGGAGTGAACCGGATCGCCGGCCTTGGGGCAGCAACGGAGCCGGAGGCACCATGAGTCGACCTCGCATCGTCGACGTTCTGGAGCGGCTTATCTTCGCCCGCCGCCCCTGGGTCATCGGCCTGTTCCTGCTGGTCACCGTCTTCATGGGCTACTCGGCGACCAAGATCGGCATCGACGCCGGCTTCAGCAAACTGCTACCGCTGCACCACGACTACATGAAGACCTTCTCCAAGTACCGCGAAGAGTTCGGCGGCGCGAACCGGATCATCATCGCCTTGATGGCCCGGGAGGGGGACATCTTCACTCCCGAGTTCTTCGAGACGCTGCGCAAGGCCACCGACGAGGTTTTCTTCATCCCCGGCATCGACCGAACCCAGGTGCAATCGCTGTTCACGCCCAACGTGCGCTTCACCGAGGTGGTCGAGGACGGTATCGCCGCGGGTAACGTGGTCCCCGCGGACTTCGAGCCGACACCGGAGGGCCTGGCCCAGGTGCGCGAGAACGTCCTCAAGGCCAAGATCGTCGGCCGGCTGGTGGCCAACGACTTCAGCGGAGCGATCATCAGCGCGCAGTTGCTCGAGTTCAATCCCAACACCGGCGAGCCGTTGAATTACATCTTCGTGGCCCACGAGCTCGAGGAGAAGATCCGCGGGAAGAACAACGGAAACGTCGAAATCATCGTCGACACGCACATCATCGGCTTTGCCAAGGTGATCGGCGACATCTCGGACGGCGCCGCACGGGTGCTCCTGTTCTTCGGGGTGGCGTTCGCGGTCACCGCCGTCTTTCTCTACGCCTTCACTCGATCGTTCCGCCACACGATGATCGTGCTGATCTGTTCGGTGATCGCGGTCATCTGGCAACTCGGTATCTTGACGCTGCTGGGCTTCGGCATCGATCCGATGGGCATCCTGGTGCCCTTCCTGGTCTTCGCCATCGCGGTCAGCCACGGCGTGCAGATGGTCAGTGCGGCCCGCGCCGAGATCTATCTCGGGGCCGACGAGCTGACGGCCGCGCGCAAGGGATTTCGACGCCTGGTCGTCCCCGGTGTCATCGCCCTGGCCAGCGACACGATCGGCTTCATCACCATCCTGGTCATCCGGATCCAGGTCATCCGCGAGATGGCGATCACGGCCAGTCTGGGCGTGGCCACGGTCATCCTGACGAATCTGGTGCTCTTGCCGGTGCTGGTCTCGTACGTCAAGGTCGATGAGCCCTTCCGTCACAAGCTGCGCGAGCGGGCCGAGCGGCTCTCGGGTCTGTGGGAGGTACTGGCGCGGGTCGCAGAGCCCCGGCGCGCGGCGGTGATCATCGCCATCGCCGCCGTCCTGGCCGTCTTCGGGGTGTGGAAGGGCTCGGACATTCGCATCGGGGACCTGCACGCCGGCGTCCCCGAGCTGCGATCCGACTCCCGTTACAACGTCGACAGCACGGTGATCAGCGAGCGCTTCGCCATTGGTGTCGACATCATCTCGGTCATCGTCGAGACGATTCCCGAGGGCTGCATCGACTACGACGTCATGCGCAACATCGACGACTTCACCTGGCAGATGCGTAATGTCGAAGGTGTGCGGACCGTGATCAGCCTGCCGGTCATCGCCAAGGTGATCAACGCCGGCTGGAACGAGGGCAGCCTCAAGTGGCGCGTGATTCCGCGTAACCAGTCGGTGCTCGTGCAATCGGTGACCTACGTCCCGACGAGCAGCGGCCTGTTGAACGAGGACTGCAGCGTGATGCCGGTGATGATCTTCACCTCCGACCACAAGGCCGAGACGATCGCCCGCGTCGTTTCGGCGGTGAAGGAGTACGACGCCGAGCACGGATCGGACAGTGCGCGGTTCAGACTGGCCACCGGAAACGTCGGCGTGATGGCCGCGACCAACGAGGAGGTGGCTGCCGACCAGTTCCCGATCCTGATCGGCGTCTTCTCGGCGGTGATCCTGCTCTGCCTGATCACCTACCGCTCGATACGGGCCGTGTTGTGCATCGTACTGCCGCTGGCGTTGGTCTCGTTGCTGGCCTACGCCCTGATGAGCCTGCTCGAGATCGGGCTAAAGGTTTCGACGTTACCCGTGGTGGCGCTCGGTGTGGGCATCGGCGTGGACTACGGGATCTACATCTACAGTCGCTTCTCCAGCATTCTGGCCCAGGGCGAACCGATCGAGCAGGCCTACCGGCACACGCTGCAGATCGCCGGTACGGGCGTGATCTTCACCGGGATCACTCTCGCCGTCGGCGTGGGTACGTGGATCTTCGCTCCGCTCAAGTTCCAGGCGGACATGGGCATCCTGCTCACCTTCATGTTCCTGGTGAACATGCTGGGCGCTATCCTGCTGCTGCCGGCGCTGGCGAGCTGGCTGCTCCGCTCCAGGCGAGCGCCTGCCGCCTGACCCCCGCCGACCTGCCGATCTCCCATCCGTTGTGGCTCGTGCGCCGCACGGCGCTACGGCACCCGGGGTCGGCGGACGCTTCATAAAAAAAGGCGCCCCTTTCGAGGCGCCCTGTTCAAGACGTAATTAAGCGCGAGTGCTTAGAAGTGGCGGAAACCACCTCCGCGGCGCCCGCCTCCTCCACCGGAGGAGCGCTCGCGAGCCTCGTTCACCGTGAGGGCCCGACCATCGAGCGAGTAGCCGTTCAGCTCGTTGATCGCGCCTTCGGCGTCCTCGGAGCTTCCCATTTCGACGAAGCCGAATCCGCGCGGCCGCCCGGTGTCGCGATCGGTAATGATCTTGACTTCCTTGACGGTGCGGTCGTTCTGGCCGAACAACTCGCGGATCTGGTCCTCGTCCGTGCTGAAGGGCAGATTGCCCACGTAAAGCCTACATCCCATCCTCTCGAACTCCTATCGCCCCTCTAAAGGGGAACAACTACCAGGTCCCGACCGCCCACCCTGTCCGCTGGGTGACACACTTACCACTACGCCAATCCGGCCTCGGCAGTCCACGCTCCGTTTCCGTACGAGAGTATGGGGACAGAACCTGCACGTAAGTTAACCGACTTCATCGTTTATAGCAAATACCCGACCCGGGCGGGCGCAGGTTGCCGCTGTGTCGTTACTATTTCGAGGGGAAAACGAGGAGGATCCCAGATGGCGTCCCTAACTCGGCTCCTCCTCCATTTGTCCGGATCCGTTCCCCTCGTCCGACTCCTCGCCGGGACGGTCGTTTTCCGTCGTCCCCGATCCCAGAAAATCGGCCATCCTCACGGTCGGGCGCGGCTCCGTCGAACCCTCCTCGTGGAGCCCGTGACGTTTCGCGCGCTTGCGCGCCGCCTTTTCCGCCTTGCGCAGCTCGCGCTGCCGTTTGAGCATGGACATGCGGGATCTTCTGGCCATCGGAGTTGTCCTTTCCAGATGCGCGACGACGCTTACGCCTGGGCGGCACGGCGGGTGCGTCGGACCCGGGTCACGGAAGTGCCCTTGTACGCTCGAAACCGACCGTACGGGGGAGAGTGTACACGAGATTGGCAGCAAAGGCTCCCTTCCCCGAGGGGCGCGACCGATCGATCCCGGTCAGTCGGTCCGCTCCGTCGGGAGCCGCTCCGACGCCAGCGTGTAGGCCACGTAGTACTTGGTGATGTTGCTGACGTATCGAACCGTCTCGCTGCCGAAGACGAAACGGTCGGGAGAAGTCGCCAGCTTCACGACGCCGGCATCGATCGGCCCTAACCGCCCGCCTTGCGCACGTAGACGTTGCCGTTGAGGGTCTTGAATCGATAGACCGGCCCGCCGCCGCCGATCTTGACGTGCACGTCGCCCTGGACACGCACCTGGTAACGCCCGCCATCCTCGCCCCTCTCGACGACGGGCGAGCGCGGCTGCACCTCCGCGTCGAAATCGGTAAAGATGTCGCCCTGGCCCGAGCTGATGCGCAGGTCGGCGCGCAGGCCCGGCGGGAAGGTCACGTCGACGTTTCCGTTGAAGCTGGCGAACGCCATCTCCTTCTCAGCGTCGATCTCGACGAAGGTGACCCGCACCGGTCCGTTGGTCGTGTCGGCCACGACCGAGCCGCTGATCTCGGTAGCCGTGATCGCGCCGTTCGTATTCTCCAGCTCCAGCTCTCCGGTCAGGCCGTTGACGACGATGTCGCCGTTGTTGATCGTGGAGAGGTAGGCCGAGGTCCGGGCCGGGACCTGGATCTCGATGTCGATCCCGCGATTGGTCCAGTCGGCGCCGACCTGGATCACGTTGTCGTCCTCCTCGACGGTGAGGCCGATCGAGGTGTTGGGAATGCGGCGCATCCCGTCGACGATCTTTTCTTTCTCCTTCGTCGAGTGGGGCCGGGCGACGACGATCACCTCCTGACCCTGGTAGGCGGTGACCTCGATCCGTCCGGACATCAGCGAGACGTGAAGCCGCGCGGGCTGGCCGGCATCGCTCAACGGGACGACCAGACGCTGCTCGTCCGCGTTCTGGGCCAACAGACCGGTCTGACCTAGAAGAAGAACCAACGAGATCATTGCATACAGGCTGAGTCGTTTCATGTCACACCTCTCGCGTTCAGCGGCCCGTGCCGCGAATCAGGATGTCTCCGTTGAGGGTCTCGAAGGAAAGGCGGGGGCCTCCCGAGGCCACCCGGACGCCGGTCCAGGCATCGGTGCGGATGACCACACGGCCTCGCTCCTCGGACCGTTCCTGGGTCGGTTTCAGGGGCAGCGGCTCGACCTGGAAGTCGGACCAGATTTCCCCGTTGAAGGTCTTGAAGTGAAGATCGGCAGACAGGTCCGGCTGGAACGAGAAATCGAGCGTACCGTTGATCGTCTCGAAACTCGAGTCCTCGCGCGGGTTCTCGTCGAAGCGCACGCGAACGGGGCCGTTGACCGTCGTTGCCTCTCCGGAGCCTCCGACGCCGTTCATCTCGACGCCGCCGTTGACGTTGGCCACGTGGAAATGGCCGTGCACACCGGAGACGTGAATCTCGCCCTCGTTGACCGTCCTCAGCTCGAGGTCGGTATCGACGGGCACGTTGATCTCGAAGTCGTAGACCACGATGTAGCCGGGCCACGAATCGTGCCGGCGGTTCTCGCGGAACGGACCGTCGACGAAGAACGTGATCTCGTTGCCCACGGCGCGCACGTCGAGCGTCACCTCGTCGCGCGCGCGCTCGAGAGCGCTGCTGGACTTGGCCCGTACGGTCTCCGTCGCGACCATCTCGACGACGGGCCGATCGTGACCGACGACGCGAATCGACCCGAAGATGTTGTCGACGACGACGACGACCGTGGCGGAAGGGTCGGCGGGCGAGAGCGTTTCCTGCAGGGTTCGCGACTCGACGATCTTGTCGTGAGCCGACGCTCCGACGAGCGGCACGAGCATGGCGAGGGTGATCAGTTTCTTCATGGCTTCCTTTCCGTTCCTGGACGCGCCACCGCTCGATTCAACCGGTCCGGCGCAAAACGTCCTGTAGGTAGTCCTTGACGGTGGTGTCGGTGGTCTCGCTCTCGAGCATCCGCTCGACCGCGGTCTCCGAGCCCTCGACCTCCGAGGCGAGCAGCACCTCGGCGAGGGCGACCTGCATCAGGGGCGAATCCTGAAGCTCCATCGCTTCCACGAGCTCGCGACCGATCCGCGGACGCTCGATCAGGGGCGAAAGGGCCTCGACAGCGGCCAGCCGCACGTTGACGCTCGAGTCCCTCGCGACGGCATCGAGCAGGGCGCCGACGACGCGCTCGTCCGGCTCGGCGCGCAGGCTCAGCTCCACGCCGCGCAGTCTCTCGCTGGCCGACTGGTGCTCGAGCAGCGAGACCGAGATCGCCTGGCCCATCGACCGCATCTCGGCCCGCAGGGCCTCGATCTCGCCGTCCGAGGACGACACCCAACGACCCCCGAGGAACAGACCGAGGAGCAGCGCGGCCAGCGAGACTCCGAACTGGAGGGCGGGCCGGCGCGGCCAGAGGCTCTCGAACAGATCGCTCAGCCCGCGCAGCAGACCCGGAGTCTCTTCCTGGTAGGCCGACAGCGCGGCGTAGAAACGGGCCCGCATCCGATCGCTCGGAACGTCCTCGTCGAACTCGCCGAGCCGGTCCCACAGTTGCTCGATGGCGGTCGCCTCCTCGCGGCAGGCCCGGCAGCTCTCGAGATGCAGACGCAGCTCGCGGCCGGCCTCCGCGTCGAGCAGGCCTTTCAGGCGGTCGGTCAATCGCTCGGTCATCTCTTCACATTTCATGTCGACGCCTCCTGCGCCAGCTCCTGGTAGACCTTGCGCAGTTGCTTGATCGCCCGGTGCGCACGGATCTTGACCGCGCTGACCGAGCAGTCGAGGGATCGAGCGATCTCCTCGTAGGTCTTGAACTGGTAACGGCTCAGCAGAAGCACCTCGCGCCGATCGACGGGCAGCCGGAGCAGGGCTCGCCGGAGCAGGGTCGCGGATTCGCTCTGCTCCGCCTGCTCCTCCACCGAGGGCCCGCTGCTGACGGGTTCGTCCATCTCGTCGATGGCGTCGGGCGCCCGGGAGGCCCGGCGCAGGTAGTCGATGCTGGCGTTGCGCGCGATGCGGTACATCCATGGCGTGAATGCCGTGTCGCGCCGGAAGCTCTTTCTGTGTTTCAGCATCCGCATGAAGATGTCCTGTACGAGGTCCTCACTCACCTGACGGTTGCCCGTCATCCGCAGACAGAAGTGGTAGAGGCTGGTGTGGTGGCGCTCGAACAGTGTCCCGAGAACGCCCACCCGACCGTCGCGCACCTGGTTCATCAGGTCGGTGTCTGTCTTGGTCGTCACCTTGCTCCCACCCGAGTGCTGGCTTCCACCCGTGTACTACTTCCGTGGCGGAATCCGGTTACACCCCTCGGCGCGGGAAATCGCGGGAACGGCGTACCATCAAGCCTAAGTGCCTTATCTACAATTGGTTGGGATTCGCGGTCGCCGACTCCGGCCCGGGCCGATCCGTCACAGCTCGGTGCCGCAGTGCTTGCAGTGAACGGCGTCACCGTCGTGTCCCTCGCGCAGGCACTCGGGACAGCTCTGGGTCGTCGGCCGCCTGCGCGCCGCCTCGACCAGCTCCATCGAGAAGATGGCGGTGGGGATGATGATCAGGCTGTATCCGAGCACCATGGCGATCGATGCCACGATCTGGCCCAGCACCGTCCGGGGCGCGATGTCGCCGTAGCCCACGGTCGTCACGGTGACGATCGCCCAGTACATGCCGCGCGGAATGCTGGTGAAGCCGCTCTCCTCTCCTTCGATGACGTACATCGCCGCGCCCATGATCAGCACCATCGTCAACACGGCCAGCAGGAAGACCGTGATCTTGGCGCGCGAGTTGCGAATGGCCGTGACCAGCGCCGTGACCTCGCCCACGTAGCGCGCGATCTTGAACACACGAAAGACGCGCAGCAGCCGCAGTGCGCGGATCACGAGCAAAGACTGCGTGCCGCTGACGAACAGGCTGAGGTAGGTCGGAGCGATGGCCAACAGATCGACGACGCCGAGAAAGCTGGTCGCGTAGCGGATCGGGCGCCGCACGCTGATAAGCCGCAGGACGTACTCGGCGGTGAACAGGATCGTGAACAGCCACTCGGCGGCCCGCAGGGCCGAGCCGTAACGCTCCCGGGCACCGGCCACGCTTTCCATGATTACGACGACGACGCTGAGAACGATCGCCAGCATCAGCGCGACGTCGAACGCCTTGCCGGCAGGCGTGTCGGCCTCGAAGATGACCTCGTGGAGTCGCTCGCGCCAGGGCGCGAGCTTCTCGTTGCCGTCGCGCTCGCTCATCGACCGGCCCATTATGCCCCGGGGCCGGCCCATCCGGAACGGCCAAGAATCGGCGCCCCGCGGGAATAGCCTGCGGCGACGGTGGGCACTATATTCGTTCCGGTTACAAATCTGCACTGCGAACCGGGAAAACGGATGTCCAGGCGAATCGGCGAGCTCCTGGTCAAGGAGGGGCTCGTCACTCTTCTACAGCTCGACAAGGCCCTGAAGACCCAGCTCATCCTGGGGGGTCATCTGGGGACCTGTCTGATCGAATTGGGCTTCGTCGACGAGGAGTCTTTCGGCCGCACGCTGGCCGAGATGCACGGATTGCGCTACGCCTCACCGGCCCAGCTCAAGGGCATCGCGCTCGAGGTGATCCAGATCTTCTCGTCTCAAATGGTAGAAAAGTATCGGGCCATCCCGATCAAGCTCGAGGACAACACGCTGCACCTCGCGGTGGTCGATCCGAAGACCCTCGGACGATTGTCCACGCTGACCGGGTACAAGATCGTTCCTTGGATCGCTCCCGAGCTGCGGCTTTACGAGGCGATGGAGGCTTACTACAACATCCCTCGCCGGGCCCGCTACATCAGGCTTTGCCAGGAGTTGGGACAACGCAAGCTGCGGGAGCCTCTGGGCGAGACGGTCCAGGAAACGACCGAGCCGAGCGTTGTCGGCGACGTGCACCTCGGCGAGTCGACCGAACCGCGCGCGGCCGGTACGTTGACCGCCGTCGACCTGGGCGTGGAATACGGATACGGCAAGTCCTGGCGCGACGTGGCCGACGAGCTGTTCGACGACGAGACCGACGCGGACGGCGCGGACGACGGGGTAAAGCCGCGGCGCGAGCCCGCGCGCGTGCACTCGATCCGAACGCGCCGCAACGCCGCGACGGAAGTCTTCCGACGCATGAGCCAGGCCGAGGACAAGGACGATCTGGCCCGCTCCGTCCTGGACTACGCCGCGGAGAGGATGACCGGCGCGATCCTGTTCACGGTTCGGGCGGAAACGGCCTCGGTCTGGGATTGGACCGGGTTGAAGCTGAAAGGCGGCGGCGTTCGGTCGCTGCGTTTCCCCGTCACCGCCGGGTCGGTTTTCGCGCTGATGCTGGGCGACGGACAGTACCGAGGTCCGGTCCCGGACAGGACGGACTACAAGTGGTTCTACAGTGCGCTCCAGCTCGAGGTACCCGACGAGATCCTGCTGTTTCCCGTCTACCTCAACGATCGTCTCGTCGCGATCTTCTACGGCGACGGCGGTTCCTCGGGAGAGATCCTGGGTACCACCGACAGCTACGCCAACCTGACCCAGAAGCTGGGCCTAGCCCTGAACATGCTGGTCCTGAAAATGAAAATCTTGGCTTAAGGGGACATTCCGCTTTAGTCGCTAATTCTTTGAGTCGCGCTGCGCGACTCAAAGAATTAGCGACTAAAGCGGAATGTCCCCGTTTTCCCCAGCCGTCCCGCGCGACTCACTCTGGTAGAATGCCCAACCGTTGAGGCGCGCCGGGCGCCGAGGAGGCGCATCCGCTCTCCGGTGCCATCGGCGTAGTGAGGTCGGAGATCCCCCGACACAAGACCGGTTTGCTGCTGATCAACCTCGGGACGCCGGCATCGCCCCGGCCGGCGGACGTGAGGCCCTACCTGCGCGAGTTCCTGATGGACCCGCGGGTGGTCGACATACCGGGTTGGAAGCGTTGGCTGATCGTTCACCTGTTCATCCTGCCCTTTCGACCCCGGAAATCCGGCGAGGCCTACGCTCAGATCTGGACCGAGCAGGGCTCGCCGCTGCTGGTTCACAGCCGGGAGCTGGCAAAGAAGGTTCAGGCGCGTCTCGGCTCCCGCGTTCACGTCGACCTGGCGATGCGCTACGGCAACCCGTCGATCGCCGACGCGCTCGAGCATTTTCGCCGGTCGGGGATCCAGCGCGTCGTCGTTCTCCCGCTCTATCCGCAGTACAGCTCGGCGACGACGGGGTCGACCGTGGAAAAGGTTTTCGAGGAGGTAGCCCGTCACTGGAACACACCCTACGTGCAGGTCGTACCGCCGTTCTACGACCACCCGGCCTTCCTCGATGCCTACGCCGGAGCCGTGCGCCCGGTGCTGCAGCGGGTCCGTCCGGAAAAGGTCTTCCTGAGCTTTCACGGCCTGCCCGAACGGCAGGTGATCAAGGGCGACGACAGCGGGGCGCATTGTCTGAAGAGAACCGACTGTTGCGCAAGTGTCGACGTCGTCAACCGCGACTGCTACCGCGCGCAGTGCTTCGCCACCGCGAGGCTGCTGGCCTCGCGTCTGGGCGTGAGCGAAGAGATGAGCGTCGTTTGCTTCCAGTCGCGGCTGGGTCGAGAGCCGTGGATCCGCCCCTACACGGAGGAACGGCTGGCCGAGGAGGCGCGCGCCGGTTGCAAGCGGGCCGTCATCCTCAGCCCGGCCTTCGTCGCCGATTGCCTGGAGACGCTCGAGGAATTGGGAATTCGCGGCGTGGGGACCTGGAAGGAAAACGGTGGGGAGACGCTGGCGTTGGCCCCGGCGCCGAATTCCAGTGACAGGTGGGCCGATGCGGTGGTGACGATCGCTCGCGATTCGACTCGGTGGCTCGATCCGGCCGCCGGGGAAACAGGACAAGATCGGATCGACGAAAGAGTGACGACGGCGGACCGCTGAACGAGCTGCTCCGCGCGGCACGCAGGGAATACTCGGACAGGCTCCTAGTGTGATTCAAAGATGAAACTCGCCGTGCCGTTTCTGGTCGTCTGCGGTGCGTTGGTCGCCGCCGCCATCGTTCTCGGAGCGCTGGGCCGCGCTCCCGAGGTGGACGACCTTCCCGATCTCACGCTGCGTGATTCCAGCGGGCACCGCTTCGATCTGGAATCGATGGATGGGCGAGTCTGGATCGCCAGCTTCGTCAGCGCGACCTGTATCGATTCTTGCCCGGAAGCGGTCGAGCGCCTCGCGACTCTCCACGACGGCCTCCCGGGCGACGTCCCGCTGGTTACCTTCGTCGTGGACGGGAAAAGCCTGTGGCCGACGTGCCCATCTGCGGCACGGGATCGACGTCGCTGGACCGTGTGCCAGGGCAATTCGGTGGACGCCGACGACGAGGAGCAGGTGCGCCGGCTGGCGACCGAGTTCCTGCTGGTTGCCGACGAGACACTGGACGGTCTGAAGGATCGAGCGCCGGCGGCGGTGATCGTACCCGTAGATCTACGCGGCCGCCCGCAGGGCATCTACAAGCTGGATGACGCAGCCGTCGGCGAGGACGACCCCGTGGTCGCCGCCGCGTGGGGTGACGCCGAGTTTCTCGTCACCCTGCACCGTCACGGGGGGTGGGAAGTCCGACTGAACGCGCTCGTCGCCGCTTTGCTCCTGGCCGGTTACTTCCTTATCCGTTATCGGCTGATTCCGGCGCACTTGACCTGCATGGGGCTCGCGGGCCTGTTCACGATGATTCTCGTCGGCCTCGGCTTCGGTTACGTCGATTTCGCGACTTCGGTGCCCATGCGTGGGGCGGGTTGGGCGCGGCCGTCGTACTTCGCCGTCATGCTCGGACACACGATCTTGCTTTCCCTGAGCACGCTTGCCGCCCTGACGCTCGTCTACCTCGCGCTGCGTCGCCGGTTCGAGCGCCACAAGGCGATCGCTCGCTGGGTTGCGCCGGCGTGGATCGGTGTCTGCGTCGCCGGCGTGGCGATTCACTATCTGCTCGGCCTCTGGTTCCCGGCCGCTTGAAGATGACCGGCTCCGCGCGCAGGCTGGACTGGCGCAGCGGCGGTTGGCTGCTGCTGCTGACGACGGGGCTGGTCCTGACCATCGTCGCGTGGCAGGTCGTACCGCTGCTCGGAACCTCGAGCCGGGCGATCGGAGACGGGAAAGATGTCGACAGCTACGGCTTTGAGCTGGACAGTCTCCGCGTCCCCCGCGATCGGCTGTCGGCTGCCGGATTTCCCAAGGACGGGATCCCGGCCCTGATCGAGCCGCCCGTGATACCGGGCAGCACGATGACGGCATTCAACGAGGCCCGTCGCGGAAAGTACCTGGTCTCGGACGATCGGGTCATCGGTGTCGTGGTAAACGGCGAAGCGCGGGCCTACCCGGTGCGCGTGTTGAACTGGCACGAGATCGTCAACGACACGCTGGGCGAGGTCCCGATCGCCGTGACCTACCACCCGCTGTGCGACAGTGTCGCGGTCTTCGATCGACGCGTCGCCGCCGAGACGCTCGAGTTCCACGTGAGCGGATTGCTCTACAACTCGAACCAGCTGATCTTCGATCGTCGCGAGAACGCGGAGGCGGAGAGCCTGTGGAGCCAGTTGATGGCGCGTGCGATCGCCGGCCCTGCGGCCGAGGCGGATTACGCTCTCGACGTGCTGCCAGTATCGCTGGCGCGTTGGGACCGATGGCTCGAGGCCCACCCCGACACGACGGTGATCGAACCGGACCCCAAGCTGCTCAAGCGGTACGAGCGCAACCCCTACGGCAACTACTTCCTGACGGGCCGGCTTCGCTTCCCGGTCGACCCGCTGCCGCCCGAGGATTCTCACTCCCCGATGCAACGCATGGTCGTCGTGGAAACGGCCGAGGGACGCTGGGTGCGAGCCGTCGGCTCCCCCGCAGCGGTCTCCGGCGCTTGGTCCGAACCGCTTCGCGGCGTGCGGGTGTGGTTGGAGTCCGACGAGGAAACCTACTCGGTCCTGATCGACGCCGGACCGGGCGTCCGCGTCTTCCACACGATGTGGTTCGCCTGGTACGCCCTCCACGCGGACGCGGTCGCGGGTCGCTAGTCAGTTCGCCGGCTGAGCCGTCGAGGATTCGAGCGCGACCTTTTTTAACGTAGCGTCGAGGCGTTCGATCGCTTCGTCGATTTCTTGTTCGGCAATCGTCAGCGCCGGCCGGAAACGCACCGAAACCGTTCCGCAGGGCAGAACGATCAGCCCGTCCTCCAGACAGGTCCGCACGACACGATCGCGCGTCTCCACCTCGGGAAGATCGACGGCGCACATCAGACCGCGGCCGCGCACGTTGCCAACCAGGTCCCCGTGGTTCCGGGAGAGCTCGTGGAGCCCCTGCAGCAAACGGTCGCCCATGCGAGCGGCGCGATCGACGAGTCCGTCCCTCTCGATCACCTCGAGCATGCGCGCCGCCCTGAGCATGTCGACGATGTGCGCGCCCCACGTGCTGTTGATGCGCGAGGGCACCCGGAAGACGTTTTCGGGCACCTCGTCGATGCGCGGACCGGTCATGACGCCGCCGACCTGCATCTTCTTGGCGAAGACGAGCAGGTCCGGTGCCACGTCGAAGTGCTCGTAGGCCCAGAACTTGCCGGTCATGCCGACGCCGGTCTGCACCTCGTCGTAGACCAGCAACGCCTCGTAACGGTCGGCGAGCTTACGCAGACCTTGGAGGAAGCTGGCACGGAAGTGGTTGTCGCCGCCCTCGCCCTGAATCGGCTCGATGATGATCGCCGCGACGTCTCCCTGCCGTTCCTCGAGGTGTTTCGCGGCGAGCGTAAGGGCCTCGCCCTCGACCGCGTCGAGCCGTTCCTGCTCGGCAGCGTCCAGCGGGAAGCGAATGGCCGGTGAAGGAATCCGCGGCCAGTCGAACTTGGGGAAGTACATCGTCTTTCGAGGGTCGGCCGTGTTGGTCAGGCTCATCGTGTAGCCGCTGCGGCCGTGGAAAGCCCACTCGAGGTGCAGCACCTGGTGTCCGCGCTCGTTCTTGGCTCCCGCCGCGAAGTTGCGACGCACCTTCCAGTCGAAGGCGGTCTTGAGGGCATTCTCCACGGCCAGGGCACCGCCGTCCACGAAGAAGAACTTCTGCATCGGCTCGGGTCGCGCGATACGGTCGACCGCATCGACGAACTCGGCGTAAACTTGGGTGTAGAAGTCCGAGTTGCTGATCTTGTTCACAGCGACGCGCGCCAGCCGTTCGAGGAACGCCGGCTCGAGCATGTCGGGGTGGTTCGTACCGAGCGGGCTCGAGGCGAAGAACGAGAAACAGTCCAGGTACTCCTTGCCGTCGCGGGCGTCGATCAGGCGCGAGCCCCGCGAGCGATCGAGGTCCAGAACGACGTGGAAGCCGTCGACCAGGATGCGGCGTTTCAGAGTCGGTATCACCTGGTCCGGTGCGAGCTTGAGCTGGTTCATTTTCGATCTCCCGTTGCTTCGTCCTCTCCCGCCAGATGTAGGCGGGACGTTTCTTTGGTAGTCGACAGAACGACGACTGTTTCGGTGCCGCGGACGCCCGGCATGGCGTTGATACGATCCAGAATCAACGTCTGCAGGTCGTGCCGGTCGGCCGCCCGGACCTTGAGCAGGCAGGTCGCCGCACCGGTCACCCGGTGACACTCCTGAACCTGGGTCATGCGTCCGATTTCGTCCAGAAAGCCCGTCTCGTATTTGGGGTGATCGACGAAAACCTCGACGAACGCGAGCAGGTCGTACCCCGAGCGCTCCGGGTCGAGTCGGGTGGTGTAGCCGAGGATCACGCCGGCGCGTTCCATTTTGCGAATCCGCTCGTGGACGGCCGCCGTGGAGAGAGAAACGACACGCGCGATCTTGGAGCGAGACCGACGCGCATCGACCTGGAGCACGTCCAGGATCCGACGGTCGGTACTGTCCAAACGCTGCACGGCAGGAGACATATCAGCTGCTCCACCTATGAATATACGGTAGAAGGGAACTTTTGACGAATAAAATAGCGTGTTTTGGACTATTTTCGATAAATTATTCGGCGGTGGGGACCACGAGTCGGCCTCAGGGATAGACTTCGCGAATCTCGCCCGTGTCGGCGTCGCCCACGGCCAGCCGTGTTCCCACGTCCCGATACTTCGCTACCAGAACGACCCCGGAGCGTCCTGTCCAGCCAAGAGGCACCCAGCCCTCATCGAAGGATCGGATCTCACCGTTCCTGTGGACGACCAACGTGGCCATTCGCCCCGCCTTCCCGCCGAAACGCTCGAGTGCCACACGATCGGCCGATGGAGAGAGGGTCATTCCCCACACCTTGCCTTCGACCGTCGCCAAGGCGACGTCGGTGCCCTCGACTCGGTCGCGGACACGAATCTCGACTTCGGATGCCGGGGCCCCTTCCGAGGGACAGTGTCCGTATACGATCTGCCGGGCCTCCTCGGAGGTGTCGTAGGCAACGGAGCAGCTCGATTCGGTCAGTGGCTCGACGGTTCCGTCGCGGACGTCGACGAGAATCGTCTCGAATCGCCTGCGATTCGGGTCGGGTGATTCCCCTTCGAACCCCAGTGCCACCAGGACGATTCCGTCCGGACGGTAGCGGCTGCGCGGAGTGTACACGCGCTTACGATCGGAACGAAACACGATGCGGCTCTCTCCGCTCTTCGGGTTGAAGGCGGCGAGTGTCGTGCCCTCTTCGTTGACCCAATACGAGGAGATCAGCAGCACTTCCGACCCGTCCTCGGTCCAGCCGAGCACGAAGGCATGGCGGAATCCGAGGTCTTCGAATCTCTTGATGATCAGTGGGCGACCCTTCATGGCGAAGATCAGTCGGCTGTCGTAGCGAAAAACGACTTGCTCGCCGTCAGGTGAGACGATGAGGTCGTCCAGCGAGTACCAATAGGGCGAGCCAACCGGAAACTCCGGTGCCAGCGGGTGGTCTGCGCTTCCATCCGGTCGAACCGCGCGCAGTTGGATCGCGTCCGAACGTAAGCCCATAGGTCCCCGCTGGGAGACGTAGACGACCCATTCCCCGTCGGGCGAGACCGCAGGCCTGCCGGCGAACCGTCCGGTCAAACGCTCGAAACCGCTTCCGTCGAGATAGATCTTCCAGGTCTGTGCCGATTCTCCATGCTCGCCCGATGCCGTGGCCACGATCGCGTTACCGGCGGGGACGATCTGCAGATCGCTCAGCGCGGCGGCAGATGGAGTGAGGCGTGTGTGCGCCCGCAGGATTGGCAAGCTGACAATCATCATTCCGCCGAGGATGATCAGCGATCCGATGAGCGCGGTGCGCAGAACGCGACGGCCGGAGAGCATTTCTCCTCGCGTAAAAACGAAAAGCGCTGCGACAAGAATCAATATACCCGCCGCGCCGAACTCGATGGCCAGCAGGCCGGGCTCGAAGCGAGGCACCAGGTCCAGGCGCGACCAGATCAGAAAGACCACCGAAATGATGGCCAGCGCGGCGACCAGACCCGCCGCGGCAGCGGTGAGGGCGCGGGAAAGAAAGGTCGAGAAGAAGACCGCCGAGGCGAACGGCAGCAAAATGCTGCCGCCCACGGAGACCAGCGTGAAAGTGCCGACGACGCCGTACTCGCCCAGCAAGGTGAGAGAATCCACAAGATCGGTGGAACCGTGCCCCGGAGCGATCGACCGAAAGGCCGCGGCCACGCCCAACGAGCCACCGACGATCAGCAGCAGGGCCACACCACCCATACCGACCTTGATCAGCCACACGCGTAGCCGGGAGGCCGGCCGGGAGAGTAGAAAGCCGATCGTGCCACCGCCGATCTCGTTGGAGATCGTGCCCGCGCCGCAGGCGGCGGCCAGCAGAGGCCAGAGCAAGGCCGCGAGAAACAACGGCATCACGTCCGCCAGATCGGCGAGATCAAGACGGCGTTGAAGTGTGCTGGCGCCCGCGATCAGAAAGAGCGGCATTGACACCGAAACGGCCAGACCAGTGAAGACGACGGGGCGCTGCTCGCGCCACTCCTTCCAGAGCAGGGCCTTGATCATGCTAGGCACGGGTCGTCCCTCCCTTGACCGTTTCGACGAAAATCTCCTCGAGCGACAGATCGATGACCTCGACCGTCTCGGCTCCCGAGCGGCGCAGTTCCTCGTCCAGGCCGGGGTTGTAGCCGGTGACGGTCAGCAGAACCTGGTGCGTGTCGCGCACCCGGCGTACGAGACCGGGAAGGACGATCTCCTCGGGGACCATATCGGGATAGACCGCCCGCAGCTTCTTGGTTTCGCTCTTGAGCTGATCCAGCGTGCCGTGAAGGAGCAGGTCTCCCTTGTGCAGGATGGCCACTCGATCGGCGACGCGCTCCATCTCGTGCAGAAGGTGGGTCGAGAAGAAAACGGTACCGCCCTCGGCCTGGACGTTGGCGATCATCGCCTCCAGGAACTCGCGGCGCACGAGAGCGTCGAGGCCGGAGGTCGGATCGTCGAGAATCAGCACCTCGGGACGCGAGCCCAGCGCCATCACCAGCCCGACCTTGGCCTGCATACCCCGCGACAGAGCGCGCAGCTTGCGGTCCAGGGGAAGGTCGAGCTGCTTGATCAGCGAGCCGGCCAGCTCCGGATCCCAGGTCGGATAGAACGACGCGTTGAATCTCACGATCTCGTCGACCGTCATCCAGTCGTAGTAGGCGGGTTCCTCGGGCAGATATCCCACACGTCGGCGGACGGCCACGGACTCGGTCACCGTGTCGAGCCCGAGAACCGACAGTCGCCCGGTCGTCGGCTGGAGCAGATTGAGCAGGGTCTTGATCGTGGTCGACTTCCCGGCGCCGTTCTGGCCCAACAGACCGAAGACGGACCCCGGTGGTACCTCGAGCGAGAGATCGCTCACGGCGGTCCGGGGGCCGAACCGTTTGGTGAAGCGGTCGATGACGATGGCCGCGGTTTCCATGGTCAGCTCTCCCTCCTACCGTTCCCGGCGCTGCGGGCGCCGTCGCCGTGGGAACTCGCGAATCCGGTGATCCAGGACCCCGGGGACTTCCTCGAATGGGATTTCGAGGTGGGTAGCCTCGATCAGCGCGCGATCGAGGCTCTTCTCCAGACGGCGGTACCGCTCGGCGCGCGACCAGCGTGGCCCGCCCTCGGTGACGAAGCAGCCCTGGCCGGCGCGGGTCTCGATCACGCCGTCAGATTCCAGCGCCTGGTAGGCCTTGGCCGCCGTGTTTCGGTTGACCCGCAGAATCGAGGCCAGATCGCGTACCGACGGCAGCCGGTCGCCGACCCTCACCGCCCGCGTGGCCACGAGGGCCCGGATCTGCTCCACGATCTGGGCGTAGATGGGTACGGCGCTGGCCGGGTCGAGCTGGAGTTCCACGGGAGCCTCCGGAGTGTCATACTGTTCTATGACAGTATGGACCCCACACGCACCCATGTCAACCATGGTGGTGCAGCGCGGTTGGGCGGACGCGCAGGACCGGGGACAGAGGCGGCCCCGGAGGGGCTCAGTGAATCAGATAGAGCAGCGGAAAGAGGAAGATCCAGATCAGATCGACGAGGTGCCAGTACAGACCGCCCAGATCGACCGGCGTGAAGTAGCTGGGCCCGAAGTGCCCTTTGGTCGCCCGCACCAGCAACCAGGTCAGAAGACCCATTCCCGCCAGTACGTGCAGGCCATGCAGGCCCGTCATCAAGAAATAAATGCTGAAAAAAATCTGGACGTTCTGTGGCTCGGGCTGGGCGGCCGGCTCGAACGCCTCGGGCAGCGCGCGGCCGGCGGGCCCGGCGGCCGCCGGTGGGATCACCGAGCGTTGGATCAGAAACGGCTGGTCCTCGACCGCGCCGGCGTCAACGACCTCGACCGCGACCTCGGCACCTTCATCGACGCCGATCGTGCCGCCCGCGGCGACCCAGGCATTCTGCAGCTCGCGGACGTAAGCGATGACGTGCGGTAGTTTCTCGTTCGTGAGCGTGGGGTTGCCGCCGCGCGGGGGCATCAGGATCTTCATCGTGCTCTCGGGGTCGAAGGGCTGCCGGCCTACCTGGAGAAAGGTCAGTAGCTCCTCGTCGGTGTGGTCGGCGACGAACTGGCTGTCCCGCAGGCTGGCACCCTGCCTGACGATCCCCTCCCCGCTCACTCCGTGACAGCTGTAGCAGGTGCCGAGGAACAGCGGCTTGCCTTTTTCGGGGTCGCCGGGGTCCAGCGCCCCACCTTCGATCTCGTGATCGGCAAGAGCGTCGGCCAAACCGAAGTGCTCGGCAATGTAGTGCTCGTCGGGGTTGTAGTTCTTGCCCCACAGCAGACCGTGCTTCCACTTCGAGGTGTACTCGACGTACTTGATGCCCAGGAAGCCGAAGCCACCGAGTAGGGTGAGGCTGAGGAGCAGGACCAGGCCCGTGCGCTGGCCGAGCTGAGAGCAGCGGACGGCCCACGCCATGGTCAGACTGCTGGTCAAGAGAATGACGGTGTTGATCGCGCCCAGGTTCGTGTCGAGCAGGTGGTGCGACCAGACGAAGATCTCGGGGTGGTTGCCGCGGTAGACGGCGTATACGCAGAACAGGCCGCCGAACAATAGGATCTCGGTGCCCAGGAAGAGCCACATGCCCAGCTTCGCCGAGTCGAACTGCTGGACGGGCGTGTCGAAGTGGTGCTGCAGATGGGCCGGGTGCGCCCCGCTGTCCTGCTCGTGCATGCCTCTCAACCTGGTCGCTTAGATGCGTGGAGAGGACAGGCTAGCAGAAATACCGGAAGGGTCCAGCGCTTTGCGCCCGCCCCTGAACCGCGGTGCGCACCGGGGATCAGAGAGGCGGCTCCCCGGTCTCGGGAGGGCCGGAGAGCGCGGGCAACTCGGCGTATTCGACAACGACTCCGGAAAAGCGCCGGGCGCCACCCTCGGCGCCTTCCCGCCCGGCCCAGGCGGCCAAACCCGACAGCATCGGCGAGCGCAATTCGTCACTCCTCACGTAGGTCGCCGTCTCGGCCGGGATCCACCCCAGCGCGTCGTGATCGTGAACGTATCGTGCCACAACGACGCCCTCCGCGGGATTCCCGGCAGCGACCATGCAGCCGATGTCGTCATAGATCACGGGCTCGTAGCGGCCGTCGGGAGTCTGCACGATCGCCGCGGAGGCGAACCGCTCCTCGCTGACGATCATGTTGCAGTGGGCGCAGAGATCCTGCCCGTAGTGAATCGTCGGAGGATCGGTCGTCTGCGGGCTCGCGCACGCGACGGCGAGCAGGGCGAACGCCGGCAGTCCGCGACGCAGGCTCACGCGCGGGCCCTCGTCGCGAAGAGTGTCAGGGCCGCTACCAGCGGCAGGATCGTCCACAGCGCCAGCGAACCGCCGAAGATCAGTGCCAGCGAGTCGCCGTACGTCTGATCGGCGTAGATACCAACCGGTCCGAGCAGATCCAGCGTGGCGTGGACGCCTCCCAACACGGCCATCTTGAACACCTGCAACGGATTCAGCAGGGCCAGCCGAAACAGCTGGGTGACCTCGAGTCTGAAGGCTATCGTCCCTCCGATCAGGCCGAGGTCGCTCAGGAAGACCAGACTCAACCAGACGAAGATGGCCGCTCCCGTGGCCACGGTCGCCTTGCGGGCCAGAGACGAGATGCAGAACCCCAATCCGAGCATGACCAGGGCGAGGACGAAGGTCAGGCCGACCAGCAGCGCGAAACTGCCGGGGTTGGCCGTGCCGGCCATCGCCGCGATCGCCGCCGCGCTGACCCCGAAGCCCACGGCAAGCGAGCAGAGCATCGCCGTGGCCAGCCCCAGGTACTTGCCCAGGAAGACCTCGGCACGGTTGACCGGCTGCGCCAGGAGATAGTCGAGCGTGCCGCGCTCGCGCTCACCGGCGAGACTGCCTGAACCCAGCGTCAGACCCATCAACGGCACGACCAGGAGCACCAGGTTGACGAGCCCCGCGGTCGTTCTTCCGAACCCGGCGTAGCCGAACATCCCCGACCCGGAGAGCGACACGTAGGACAGAGCCAGCGTCAGCACGAGAAAGGCGAGCGAGTAGAGCAGGAACCAGCGGTTGCGCAACGAGTCGCCGACCTCCTTGCTAGCGAGGTGGTAAATGGTACGCGGGTCCATCGTTCAGTCCTCCTCGTCCGGGCCAACCATGGCAGCGGCCGGGTCGCCGGCGAGCTCGAAATCGACCACGCGGACATCGCCGGCCATCAGGGACTCGATCGGCGCCAGCTTGGCGTCCGGCTGGACCTCGACCCACACACCGGTTCCATTGCGCTGGGGCGCGTAGCCGCCCGCTCTCAGAATCTCGAGCGCTCGCTCGGTCATGCCCTCCTCGAAGTAGAGCTTGAGGCTGGTGCGGAGTCCAAGACGCTCGGTCAACTCCTCGGGGCGGCACTCGAGCCTGAGGCGTCCGGCTTCCATCACGAGTACGCGATCGGCGAGCGCCTCGACCTCCTCGAGCCGGTGCGAGGTGTAGAGGACGGTCTTGCCGCGCCGCTTCAACCGTTCCAGCTGAGAAAGGAAGTTGGCTCTCACGGCGGAGTCCAGGTTCGAGGTCATCTCGTCCAGAATCAACAGCGGCGGATCGGCGAGCAACGCGATGGCCAGGCCAAGGCGCTGCTTCATACCGCCGGACAGCGCGGCGACCGGTTTGTCGCGGTGGTCGCCCAGGCCGACGTCGGCCAGCACCTCGTCGGCGCGACCGGCGGGGATCCGTTTGAGCTTGCCGTAGAACACGAGCGTCTGGCGGGCGGTCAGGTCGTCGTAGAAGGCCAGCTCCTGCGGGACGTAGCCGACGAGACGCCGGACCCGCTTACCGTCCCGCGCCAGGTCGAGGCTACCGACGCCGATTCGACCCTCGAAGCGCTCGAGTCCGAGGATGCAACGGATCACGCTCGTCTTGCCGGCCCCGTTGTCTCCCCAAAGCGCGAGGGCCTCGCCGCTTCGCACCTCGAAGCTGAACCGGTCGACCGCGGTGAAGCGGCCGTAACGCTTGGTCAGATCCTTGACGCAAAGCATCGTCGACTCTCGTCGCATGGCCGACTCCTGAGGAATGGCCGCCTCTCGCTCGCGCCGGGTCGACGCGGGGATGGGGACCCGCGCGCCGCGGCGTAGGCCGAGACGGTTACCCGCGAGGAGCAGCAGCGGAAGGAAGAGCAGCGCGCCCGCCGCGGCCGCCATCGTCCAGGTGAAAGAGCTCTCTTCTTGCGTGAGGGCGATCGCCGCCGGCTGCATCAACGGCGCAGAATCGGTGAACTTCGGCCGCGGGCGCATCGCGGGGAAGGCGCGCGCCGCCAGCTCGATGGCCTGCTGGGCCGGGCTGTAGAGAAACAGCCGCAGCTTCGGCTGCCGGTCCATCATGTTTTCGAACAGGCTCACCGGCTCGTGCGGCAGATCGCCCAGACCGTCCCCGTCGAGGTCGTAGCCCTGGTAGTCGCTCCAGAAGTTGCCGCGGCCATCGAGCGTGAAGTCGTTGCCGCGCAACTCGCTCGAGTCCAGCACGGCGACCTGTTCGAGGTTCTCGAGAAAGCTGTTGTCGACAAAACCATTGCGGCGCACGGCCGGCTGAAACGCGATGCCGATGTCGTTGTAGGCGAGAAAGTTGCGCTCGTAGCGATCGTGGATGTCGACCGAGCCCGGCGAGTTGTCGAGATAGATGCCGACCCGGTTACCCAGAATGAGATTGTCGACGGCATCGACGCCGTCCATGTCCTTCAGACCGATGCCGTATCCGCTGGGCCCGCGATTGTAGGCCAGCGTGTTGCGACGCAGTGTCAACGCTTTGCTGTACATCAGAAACGCTCCCACGGAGTTCTCTCGCAGGTCGTTCTGTTCGATCACGTTGTGGTCGCTGTACATGAAGTGCAGGCCGTAGCGGCCGTGACTGATCCGGTTACGCAGCAGCCTCACGCCTCTCGAGAACCAGATCACCACGTCTCGGCTGTGCGAGACGACGTTGCCCTCGATCAGCACGTCGGCGCTGTACCACACACGGATGGCATCGCCGCGCCGCTGCACCGCGAGATCCTTGCCACCGATGCGGTTGTTGCGGATCACGCTGCCCGGAGCCTGTTTGAGGTAGATGCCGAACAGCACGTCGCTCAGCACGTTGTCCTCGAGCGTGGCGCGGGGGGCGAGGACCGTGATGCCGGCGTTCTCGCGGTCGAGGCTCGTTCCGGTGTGGCGGATCGTCAGGCCGCGCACGGTGACGTCGGGAGCCGTGATGGTCAACGCGTCTCCGCGGCCCCCGCCGTCGATGATCGCCCCCGGATCGCCGATCAGGGTCAGCGGCCGGTCGACCGACACTCCTCCGGCGTGAACCCCGGCCGGAATCCGGATCGTGCTGCGGCCGGGCGCTCGCTCGACCGCCTCGCGCAGGTCGAAATCGCCGGCCTGTGTCGTCGCTTCGGCGGTGGATTCGGCGCGAAGCGATGCCGTCCCGGCGAGCGCCAGCAGCAACAGAGTCGCAGCGATCGTCCTGTTCGTTCCTCGCATCCCGGCCCGAGCTCCGAGGAAACTTTATGGCGCGCCGGACTCGCCCGGCCGGGAGTGCCCGGTCGTCGCGAGCTTGGCATCCACGAGCGGTTTGTAAGCGCGGCGATGGTACCAGAGACCGACCAGAATCAGCATCGAGGCCAGCGCGGCCAGCGTCAGCCCCACGTGGGGAAGCGCTACGGTCTTGAATTGTCCCACGTAACCCGCGCCCAGCACGGGTGGGGTAAAGGGTTTGACCGTGCTGGACAACGCCGCCCGTGGGTCCAGATTCTGTCCGAAGTGGTTCATCCAAAAAAACAGATCGACCAGAAAACCGACCGGGTAGAGCACCGCGGGAAGGGCCAGGATTGCGGCGAAGCGGTTGTGGATAAAGATCGCGCCGAGAATCAGAAGCCCCAGCACGAAGATCATCATGATCGACAGCGAGCGTTCCAGCTGGGCGGCCTCGTTCAACGGACGCATTCCGATGTAGTGGTTCAGGCCGTCGATCTCGGCTACGTCACCGGTCAATCGATTCAGGTAGGCGTGCACCGTCAAGCCCTTGGGGTACTGCGGCGCGTGCAGGGTCATCGTCCAGTACGGCGTGAAGATCGATATCAGCAGCAGCAGAGCCGCGAGAGCGAGCAGCGCCGTCGGGAGCAGGTAGCGGCGGCGGTTCGCATCGAGCTCTCCCTTGGGGACGCGCGGCCCGATCAGCGATTTCAGTGCGCGGGGTGTCATCGATCCTTCCCTTCCGAATGCCCGGAGGCCAAGAAACCGGGCGGGCGCCGAGGTCGAGCCGCGGCGCCCGCCGTCCACAGTCAAGCTGCGCGTCAGGGTTCGACGAGCAGGTATCCGGCCATCTCCAGGTGCAGCGCCGAGCAGAACTCGGAGCAGTAGAAGGCGAAGGTGCCCGAGCGGTCGGCCGTGAACTCGAACGTCCCCGTCTCGCCCGGCTCGAGGCTGACGTTGACGTTGTAGACCGGCAGCGCGAAGCCGTGCGTCGCGTCCAGCGTCCGCTCCACGTTGGTGATGTGCCAGGTCACGTGGTCGCCCTTGCGGATCTCGACGTGCTCCGGCACGAAGTGGCTGCGGATCGCGGTCATGAAGACCTCGACGTTCTTTCCGTTCCGCTCGATGCGCTCGTTGCCGGCCGTGGGTGCGTTGGGATCGACCGATTGCGTGTATGGATCCCAACCGATCTCGGGATACACCTCCCACGGCTTCAGCTTGTCCGCCTTGACCAACTGGGCGTAGTGCGGCTCGCCGATGCCCATCGGCATGTCGTAGAGCAGCTGCATCTGCTCGCCGGGTTCGGAGATGTCGATCAGCTGCAGGTTCTGCGGGAGCAGCGGACCGGTGGTGTAGAACCGGTCGATCGACCACTTGTTGAGCGAGATCAGGTAGTTGCCGTCCGGGCTGACCGTATCGCCCTCTGCCGTCGTGATGTGCCCGACGTTGTAGTGCACCGGGATCTTGGAGACCAGCGACCAGTCCGGCTCGGGGCTCAGCGGTCCGTAAACGTCGCCTCCGAGCGTCCAGCGTGCCACCATCGTGTCGAGGAACAGCGAGGTGTAGGCGTAGCCCTTGTCGTCGAACTGCGTGTGCAACGGGCCGAGCCCGACTTCGACCTGCGCCTCGAGGACCGAGTCGAAGTTCAGCACCGGGACGCCGTACTGATCCGGCTCCCAGTCCTGATTCTCGATCGCCTGCTTGATGCGGTCGATCTCGTAGATCGTGACGTGGGGATCGAGCTTGCCCGAGACCACGATGTACTTCCCGTCGGGGCTGATGTCCACGCCGTGCGGGCTCTTCGGCTCGGGCGCGAAGTAGAGCAGCCCCTCGGCGATCGCGGTTTCGAGCGAGATGACCGGGAAGCCCTTGACCTTCTGGATCTTGCCGGCCTCGAAGACGGCCGTGGCCTTCTCCAGATTGATGATGTGCATGTAGTCGGCGTCGCGCTGGGAGGCGCCGCTCTCGAAGGGGGCGTTGCCCTTCTCGATGCCGCCCGTAGCCAACTCGGTGTTGAACGAGTTGCCGAAGACCCATCCCTCGCTGGCCAGCTTGCCGGCGTCGAACAGGTCCTGCCAGTACGGCGGCAACTCCATGGCGAAGGACCGGCTCTCGTCGATGCGGCCCGCCTGGCGATCGAACTTCCAGAAGGTGACCATACCGCGGTACGAGTCGTTGTACTCGTCGATCGGCGCGTAGGACCAACCGAGCGGCGTCGCGTATTGGCCACCCTCGATCACGTACTCGGTATTGGGCGTGACCATCGCTCCACCGTGGTCGCTGATCGAGAGCGGGTTCTTGATGATCTGCTTGGTTTCCCAATCGCGCAGATCGACGACGGCCATGCGGGCGTTGGCCTTGTCGTTGATGAAGACGAACTCACCGTCGTAGTCGCCGGCCGTCTCGCTGAGAGCGGGATGGTGGGTGTCGCCCCAACTGAGTGCCTTGCCGTCGGCGTAGCCCGCCTCGAGGATCTCGTTGCCGATCCCGTAACCCCAGCCCTGCCACGATTCGGGCGTAAAGACCGCGATCGAACGAAGGATGCGCATCGAGGGCACCCCCACGACGAAGATCTGACCGCTGTGGCCGCCTGAGGCGAAC
>Ga0255055_10000442_pt1 | contig 32334 bp, 33 predicted proteins | sample JV7_2_27_MG_FD_188633 | JGI IMG/M metagenome (GOLD analysis project Ga0255055, IMG submission 188633) | Seawater microbial communities from Jervis Inlet, British Columbia, Canada - JV7_2_27 | ecosystem: Environmental > Aquatic > Marine > Inlet | place: Canada: British Columbia | collected...
AACGCCTCCCGGTCTGGGTGGCAGACTACGTCCTAATGACGTATGGCACCGGCGCCATCATGGGCGTGCCAGCCCACGATCAACGAGACTTCGAGTTCGCCCGTAAAAATGGACTGGAAGTGCGACCGGTCATTCAGCCGCCCGACGGATCCGAACTGGTTGGCGCCACTATGGAGGAAGCAGTGGTGGCGTACGGTCCGATGATCAACTCGGGCCCGCTGACCGGCACCTCCCAGGATCGTGCAATCGAAACCACGAACGATTACCTGGAAGAAAATGGCGTGGGGGAGGCCGCCGTTGGCTACCGAATTCGAGATTGGTTGATCTCCCGGCAGCGGTACTGGGGCGCCCCGATTCCGATCATCAACTGCCCGGTGCACGGCCAGGTTCCCGTTCCGGAAGATCAGCTTCCGGTACTGCTCCCGGACGACGTGGAGTGGCTTCCCACAGGGCAGAGCCCGCTCAAGCTTCATCCGGATTGGAAGAACACTACATGCCCGATCGGAGGGGAACCGGCCGAACGTGATACGGACACTATGGATACCTTCATGTGTTCTTCCTGGTATCACCTGCGCTACTTAAGTCCGGACTACAGCGAGGGACCTTTTGACCCGAAGGAGTATGACTACTGGATGCCGGTAGATACCTATACCGGTGGTGCGGAGCATGCCACCATGCACTTGATCTACACCCGCTTTTTCCACAAGGCCGGCCGTGATATGGGGATCATGAAGGGACCGGAGCCGATGATTCAATATCGAAGTCAGGGTCAGATATTGGGTCCGGACGGCCGGCGCATGAGCAAGTCCCGTGGGAATGTCGTCGATCCGGATGAGCAGGTAGAAGCCTATGGTGCGGATGTGGTCCGTGCTTACCTGATGTTTGGTTATCGATGGATAGATGGTGGGCCGTGGAATGATGAAAACATTCACGGTGTGGTGCGTTGGCTGAACCGAGTGTGGTCATTCGTCCAGGGCAAGCCCGAAGCCGGCGACGGAAACCCAGAAGCGGCGGAGAGGCTAACCCGCAAAGTGCACCAGACCATTCGCGCCGTGTCGCACGACCTGGAAAATTTCGATTTCAATACGGTTGTCTCGGGCTTGATGGAGCTAAGCAACGCTATCGGGTCGGCGCAGGATGACGGATTGGTCGGCACGGAGGACTACAACGCTGCGATCGAGTCGTTGCTGCTGTTGATGGCTCCTGTGACTCCGCACATCGCAGAGGAACTGTGGGAGCAACTGAAAAAGCCCTACTCGATCCACCGTCAGCCCTGGCCCGAATTTGATGAGGAATTGGCCAAGGAGGATCGGATCACCCTGGTCATTCAGGTGAATGGCAAAGTGCGCGACCGAGTCCCGGCTCCGGCTGATGTCTCGGAAGACCAGGCTAAAGAAATCGCGCTGGCCAGTGAATCCGTAGCTCGCCATATGGGGGACAAGCAACCGAAGGAGATCATCTTTGTTCCCGGCAAGCTGATCAACATCGTCACTTAAAACGAATTAAAGCTTTCAACTCCGTTGCTTCGAAACAACTAAATAGTGTGAAGGGAGATGCTCAATGATTGATCATACGCGAACGGTGATAATTCCAGAAGGGGGAGCCAAGCCATTGGGGCCCTATTCCCCCGGCATTCGAGCCGGAAGATTAGTGTTTGCCTCCGGTACGACCGGTATGGATCCCGAAACGGGCTCGCTGGTGGAAGGCGGCGTTGCCGCAGAAACTCGGCAAGCGCTAGCCAACCTGAGTAAAGTCCTCGAAGCAGGGGGTAGCTCAATTGGTAATGTCATGAAAACCACGGTTTTCATGACAAATTTACAAGAGTTTGCCACAATGAATGAAATTTACGGTGAGGTATTTGATACGGAGCCGCCCGCTCGCTCAACCATACAGGTGGCCGCCTTGCCTGGAGGCGCCTCCGTAGAGATTGAGGCAATTGCTTGGCTAGATGTCGATTAAACACAGGGACCCCGCTCGGCTGGGGAGGGTGCGGGGCCCTGGGCGCCCGATCAAGTCGGGCACGCTCAGAGCTTATCGTAGGGGAATTCGAACCACTGTAACCCGGGCTACCGGTCCGGATTAGGAGCACATGAATGGCAAGAGAGCGCATCTTGATTGTGGACGATGAGCCCAACATCGTGGACCTTGCCACCATGTACTTAGAGCGGGAGGGCTATCGAGTCGACTCGGCCTTCGACGGTGCCCAAGCACTGGAACGGATCAAAGAGCTTGAGCCGTCGCTGGTGGTCCTGGATCTCATGCTTCCCGAAATTGATGGGTTTGAAGTTTGCCGCCAAACACGGGCGCATTCGGATCTCCCGATCATCATGCTCACCGCCCGCGATGACGATGTCGACAAGATCGTGGGCCTCGAGTTGGGGGCTGATGATTACCTCACCAAGCCCTTCAATCCGCGCGAATTGGTCGCCCGTATCAAGGCCATTCTGCGCAGGGCCGACCGATCGACACTTCAAAGCGACAAACCCATCCACCTGGCAGACCTGAGCATCGACCCGGCCCGCAGGGAGGTGACGGTCAGTGGAGAGCAGGTGGAACTTCGGGCGAAGGAATTCGACTTGCTCCAGGCATTGGCAGAGAACCAGGGAATTGTGCTCAGCCGGGAACAGCTGCTCAATCTCGCCTGGGGATATGACTTCTACGGTCAGACTCGAACGGTGGATGTGCACGTGGCTCACCTGCGAAAGCGCATAAAGGGCAGCCAGGTAAACATCGAGACCGTTACCGGGGTGGGGTACAAGCTGGTCGTCTGATGTTTCGCTCGCTGCGATCCCGCCTGCTACTGACCCACATGCTCGTCAGCGCCCTGGTGCTGGTCATCGTTGCCGTTAGCCTGCTGCTCTTCCTGATCAACAGCCGTCAATTGGATCGACAAACGACAGCGCGCCTCGAAGGCGCGGCGGAACTCGTGGCCGAACGTGGGCCGCGAGTGCTGCAATTCCTTGGAACCGATCGGTTGAACTCGGCCTTTAGGAACCTGGGCGTGGCGAATGCGCGCGGGCTGATCGTGGGTCGCAATGGCGAGATTCTTGCTGACACTCGCACGGGTGCCGAGGCTCCGCCCTCAGAGGTCATCCAGGGTGTGGGCTCCGCTGATGCAGCAACCCACGGAAGCTATGGGGGATTCCTGAACCGCTGGTTCTATGTGAGCCAGCCGCTCCAGGAGGGTCGGGCACTGGTCCTGTTGGCGCCGAGACCCAGTCCGTTAGCGGCCCTGGGTGAGGAGTTCCTGCTGCCGCTCATTCTGAGAGCTGCGCTCGTGGCGCTGGCCGCCTCGGTCGTGCTTGCGTGGCTGATCTCGCGCTGGGTGTCGGCTCCGCTGCAGAATACGGCTGAAGCGGCCCGTTCGGTGGCAGCCGGCGACTACGAGTTGCGACTGACCCCTTCGGGCCCAGACGAAGCCCACAGCCTGGCTTCCTCCTTTAATGAGATGATCCAGCAAGTTCAAGGAAATCAGCAGGCCATGCGGGACTTTGTCGCCAATGTTTCTCACGAGCTGCGGACGCCGCTCACTTCCATTCAGGGCTATGCACAAGCAATATTGGACGGCACCGCGCCGGACGCCAAGCAAGCCGCGGGTGTTATCCATGGGGAGTCAGAGCGCCTTGGAAGGCTGGTAGAGGAGCTGCTGGACCTGGCCCGGATGGACACTGGCCAGGCCCCTCTCGAGCGGAAACCTGTTGATTTGGGAGAGGTATTGTCCGCGATCGTTGAGCGGCTCAAGCTCAAGGCTGATGAAAAAGGCGTGCAGCTTCAGAACCAGGCCACCTCCCTCCCTTCGCTCATTGGAGATGGAGATCGACTGGCTCAAGTATTCACGAACCTGATCGACAATGCCCTCAAACATACCCCTGAGGGCGGAAGCGTGCGGCTTAAGGCTGAGACTGGCTCCGGCTGGGTGTCGGTACATGTCGATGACACGGGTCCTGGCATCGCTCCAGAGGAGCTCTCTCGAATATTTGAACGCTTCTACCAGCTCGACAAGGCGCGCTCAGGAAGCGGACCGCGGGGGGCGGGGCTGGGGCTGGCGATTTCCCGGGAGATCGTGGAGGCGCACGGTGGCAGCGTGGATGCGCAGAGCGTGCTGGGACAGGGCAGTCGCTTCACCGTCCGCCTGCCAATAGTCCAGCCGGATGATGAGACGATGGCCAGGAAACGAACGGAATAAAAAAGCTTTCGGGCATTCATTAGGTCTCCGCCAAGACCCCTGCCAAGTTAGTTCACGGCGACACTTCCTTAAACGAAAATCGGGCCCGCTCATGGGCCCGATTTCTTGGTTCTGAATCGGTTACTTCGACTCGGGGGGTAGCTCGTCCCCTTCCGGGCTCGAACTCAAGGCATCCAACTCCGCTTGAAGTTGCGCAGCCCTGACTTCATAGGCTTCTTGAACTTCATCGCGCAGGGTCGAGACTCGCTCTCTTGCCCGCGCCTGCAGTTCCTCACCCGAACTAGGAGCGATCAACAGGGCGACAACCGCCCCGAACATTGCTCCCATCACCGATCCGAACACAAAGGACGCGAATTTTCGCATCGTACACCTCCGTAGACTAGTCTGCAGACTAGCAATTTCTGTTTGCATTATCTCATAATTCGCAAGCTACCTGAAGACATGAGCAGATTATTGACAAATAGTAGAATTGGAAGCCTACAAGGAGGCCAAAAGTGGAAATTTCTATCGTCTACTGCGCGGTTTGACACTACACAGATAGAGCCATCGGTCTGATGGCAGATCTGACCAAGCAATTTGAATACGACATCAAGTCCATCGAGTTGATCCCATCGGATGGCGGAAAGTATGAGATTACAGTTGATGGCAAGCTGGTCTACTCGAAACTAAAGACTGGTCGGCATGCGGAAGAGGGCGAAGTACTCGGGTTGGTTCAGGCCGTGGCACCAGCTCCGGCCGCGGACTAGCTAGTGAGGGCACTCGTCCAGCGCGTTCGACGAGGTCGTGTAAGCGTCGATGGAAATCCTCTGGCAGAGATTGGGCCAGGCATGGTCATTTTGCTTGGGGTCGGAGATGATGACTCCGAAGACGAAGCACGCTGGCTGGCAGGCAAATGCGCCAATTTGCGGATATTTGAAGATGAGGCGGGAAAGATGAACCGTTCCCTTCTTGATTCCGGCGGGAAGGCCCTGGTAGTGTCCCAGTTCACACTTTATGGCGATGTGAGCAAAGGGCGCCGTCCGAGCTTTGTCCACGCCGCGGACCCTGAGATTGCGGAACCGCTTGTGGAGAGATTTGCTCAATTTCTCCAGGGGGAGGGGGTCGAGACGAGTACGGGCGCATTTGGGGCCGATATGCTGGTGGAGATTGAGAATGATGGGCCGGTGACGTTGATGATCGAGCGAGAAGCCTCATAGGAGTATCCACCGCAAACTGAAACTGTGGGGGCCGCGCTTGCATGCGGCCTCTTTTTGATTTTGGAGCGTAGTCCATCCTTCAAGCCTCAGCACTCTTATGGAGCCGGAGTAAGAAGTCGATTAGAAACTCGGCCAGTAATTCAGCGGGACGAGCGTCATGGTAAAATCGCCGCGAGGCCCTCGTTGGGGCTTTTTTGACGACTTGAGTAACTAAGGAGGAGCAGATGAACGTAGGTGCTGTTATTAGTGCCGTCGCCACCATCGCGTGGATCGTCGCAATAGTGGTTATCGGAATTGCGGTAGTTCGGGCGACCCGCGGGCAGCCATTCCGCGGCGCCATTGGGCTCATCATTGGTTCGATTGTGATAGCGCTCATTGCTACCGTCATCAGTGCAAGCATCATATTCGTCCAGCCGACCGACCGTGGCGTTGTGATCTCGGCGCTGGACGAGGGTATCCGGCCGGTAGAGCTGCAGCCGGGTCTGAATTTCGTGGTGCCGTTCCTTGAGAATGTGCTCCACTACCCGGTAGAACGCCAGACCTACACCATGTCGATCGCGCCGCAGGAAGGCCAGATCGTGGGCGATGATTCGGTGGAGGCGCGGACTTCTGACGGCCAGGTGGTCAGGGTCGACGCCTCGGTAATCTTCGCCCTGGACCCGGGGGATGTTGTAAACACGCACAAGCTGTGGCAGGGGCGCTACGTAGACAATCTCATCCGTCCAGTAGCGCGCGGCATCATTCGAGATGCGGTATCACAGTTTGCCATCGAAGAGGTCTACAGCACGCAGCGCTTTGCGCTGAGCGCCTTGATTGAGGGCGCCCTAAGTACTGCACTTGAAGAGGGCGGTCTGATCCTGCACGATTTTGTACTCCGCAACATCGCTTTCTCACCTGAGTACGCCGCTTCGGTGGAGCAGAAACAGATCGCCGAGCAGGAGGCCGAACGGGCGGTTTTTGTCGTTCAGCAGCGTGAGCAGGAGGCGAATCAGGCTCGTGCAACAGCCTCCGGTCAGGCCGATGCGGTTGTGATTAACGCTCAGGGTCTAGCAGACGCTCGCGTGATCGAGGCTGAAGCGGAGGCCACCGCGCTGGAGCTGCTGGCTGCGGCGTTGGCGCTAAATCCGGATCTAGTCACATTCGAGTACGTCCAGAGGCTGGGCCCGGGCATTCAGGTGATGCTGGTGCCCACTGATAACCCGTTTTTGCTCCCTCTTCCTTCGCTTGAGGGGAGCACTACTGGGACAACCACAATAGAACCCACCGCGCCGTAGATTCGTCCAATAAATAACAAACTCCCCGGCCGGAAATCCCTGCCGGGGAGTTTTGTTTTCTAATGGCGGAGGGCTATGCGGAGACGTCGAGCTCGTCGTCCCAGTCGTCATCTTTTGTCGGCAGGGTGGGGGGCCAGTTCGCCGGTTTTGCGTGGACTGGTTGCGGCTCAGGCTCAGGTTCCTGGACCTGGCGAAGTTCCTCGGCCGATGGCGGTGGAGCAGCCTCGGCCGGCGGATCTTCACCGGGAGCCGGTTGTGGAATCTCGGCTGACGGTACTTCTATCGGCTCATCCGGAATTGGGGTTTCCGAGGCTACTGCGCGCAACTCATCCAAGCCATCATTGGTTGTTGCGACGGAATCTCCGTTTATCTTCGCAGGCTCTTCTGGCGGCTTTTCATAATCTCCGCTCAAGATCTGAGTTCCTGAAAGTCCTGCGAGCACATTGCGGAACATTTCTGTGTCGGCCTGAGCGGCCTGGATCGTGATAGGCCCATCGTGCTGCGGAGGAACATGCTCCTGATTGCCGTTTATGTTAGGAATCTCCGTCGGTGTATTGAGTTTTGCGTTCATCTCTTCCGGGATGACCCGCGGCTTGAACATCGAGTCGTCTTCAAGCACCTCACCGTTTTGCGCCGGCGGGAACGAGGCTTCCTGCTGTTCGGGCGCAAAGTCGAAATCCTCTAGGATATCCGGGTCTGTGATCCCTGTAATCCCATCGATCCAGGAGGGAACATCTCCCGTGCCGGTTTCGGCTCGCGGGAAATCAGGTTCCTGATCTTCCGATCCTATGTCTGGAATCTCGACCGACTCCTGTTCTTCGACAGCCGATTCCGATGCTATGTCTTGGATCTCATGCTCAGCCTCACCAGCAAGCAGCTGCTCGGCGGGTGATTCTGCTTCAGAGAAGGGTTCGTCCGCATGAGATGGAGGAATGCTTTCCTCGGACGAAGGTGCGACCACTTCTTCAATTGATTCCGGCGCTTCGGCTTCCTTCGCGGTCGAAGAGATGAGAGTTTCATCCATTGGATCCGGCATCATTTCGGCGGCGGGGATCTCGGCGGCTGGAGGCTCCTGACTTAGCTCGGGAGTGGGAGTTTGTGGCAGCGCTTCCTCAACTGGAGCATCAGCCGCAGCGCTAGGTTCGATCGCTTCTTGCTGTGTCAATTCCTCATGAGCCTCAACTTCAGGTTCATCCGTAGGCGCGGAAGCGCGTAATGCGTTCTGCAGTTCGGAGGTGTTCAGCCTTGGGCCTTCTAGCTCGCCGGTGGGCGTTCGCTCACGCGGAAGCGTGAACGGAGGGATGGTTGTCGTGCCTACCGGTTCGCTGGTTTCAGGTGGAGCTTCAGCCTGTACCCCTTCCGCGGAATCGGGAGCTGCAACTGGCTCTGGAGCAGGAACGGGATCAGGAGCTGCTTCAGGCGCCGGATTGGGTTCAGGATCAGCTTTTTGTGGAGCTGGGCTGGGAGCTGGAGCTTCAACTTCAGCTGCGGGTTGCGCAGTTGCCTGCTCTGGATTAAGTTCGCCGGTTCCGGTTGACCAGCCTTGCAATTGCTCCAACACCGCGAATTGACTGGCAACGTTGAGCACCACTTCGGTGCCCATGCCCTGCTCGTAGAGAGTCGCAAGCCCCTTCTTGATGCCAATGACGGTCTCGGTAACCATACTGCCGGCTCCGACTCCGTCTTCTTCTGCTTCGCGGATGATAATTGCCTTCCGTTTGACTTCCCCGTCGTCCCGGAAATCGGTAGATATGATGTGAAGATCGACGTCGTTGACGGTAACGTCTGCAGTTCGCTCCGGTATTTCGGCGTGGATCTGGTTGATGAATCTGTGAATTGGCTGATCTTCCGATTTCTGGTCCAGAGCCAGCCAGCGTTCGCCAACCGGGCTGCTTAAGACAACTTTGCCGCCTTCTTCGATGACCAGAATTCCATCCGGGAGTGAGCCCAACAGATCCAGCAGCCCCTTTTGATTCTTTTGTAACTGCTGCACGCGCTGAGCGACTTCGTCCTCCAGCATGTCGCCGCGCCGTTTTTGAGCTTCGGCCCTGCGCTTGTCCGCGACGACCAGCTGACGATATTCCATGGCGCGTGAAACCATGTTGTCGAAAACTATTAGGTGGTCAAAAGGTTTCGTCAGATAACCAAAAGCGCCATGATTTAAGGCGTCAATTGCGTTATCAAGAGTGGCGGATGAGGTGATGATCACGACCTGGGTATCCGAGTCTTTCTGCTTGGCGTACTCCATCACGTCGAGGCCGGTCGCCTCCGGCATGTAGATATCGGTGACGATGACGTCATAGTCGTTCTCATCGACGAATCCCTTCGCCACGCGCCCATCGCTGGCAACATCGGGTTCGATCCCCATTTTCTTCAGGCGCCTTTGCAGAAGCCCAAGCAGATCGGGATCGTCGTCGCAGAGAAGGATCTTTACTTCAGACATAAATGTGACCCCTTACTAGGTAGATTCTTACTGTTCTGGACCGAAAGTGGTCCCATGCTCTTTGTACCGGAGGGCTTACAAAAGAGGGCATGAAACGTTAGGAATCGTGCGAATCCCCTTTGTGACGTAGCTAAGGTCATGGGGCGACGCTCGCTTCAGCGTAAACGTCGTAGGTGTCCAGCACACTTGCACCGGTACTGTCGTACAGGCCGAAGCAGTAGTCCCCGCCAGCCGTCGCGTTTCCTGTAGCTTGGATCGAATACTCGACTTCGGTGAACTCGTCGGAAGCCAGGGTGATGCTACTGGTGGCATTGCCCGTATCTTTCAACTCACCGGGGACAAATGTGGTCGCTTCGTCAGACAGACCTGGCCGCACAAGCTGGCCGGCTAGTCGGGGCTACGAGGGGATTGGTGGGCTTAATTGTGGATGTGTCAGTAGGCTTGTTGATGGGTGAAAGCGGTGTTGGCGGGACTGGTGAACTCGAGGGCGAGACGGCCAGAGCTACCGGGTTTATGGCAGTTGGCGCGGTGTCCCTGATTGAACTTTCACGCAGATCCCGTAAATGAATGCCCTGAGCCACGGGTTGTGTCACCACCCGTGGCCGGTGATCTGCGATTAGATTGCAGTCTTGGCTTAACGTCTTCATTCCAACGCCCAGCCAATGCTGCGCTCCACTCCAGGACGCACATCGACTTCTGTTATTTTCGGGGGGATTTCCACTCAACCGCGCCCACCCACGAGCACGGCAGTTGGATTCCTATGCGGCTAGTTCGGGCCGCCGGCCACCCCTAGACCCCTACGGTCGCCCACCATCTGATCAAGGCCCAGCCCACCCAGGCCAAACGACTTGTGTCGCGATTAGAGGGCTTCGAGTGCTTCTTCTGCTTCTTTCAGCGGATCGATATCATCGTCGTCGATTTCGATCTGGGATTCGCTCGGCATACTAATTTCAGCGCCCACGTCATCCTCTTGATCAATGGGCAGCAGGATCGTGAACGTTGTTCCAAGTCCGGGTTTACTATCCACACTGATCTGCCCGCGATGACGTGTGATGATTCCAAAGCTCACGGACAGGCCAAGACCCGTACCTTCACCCTCGGACTTGGTCGTAAAGAATGGATCGAAGATCCTCTGCAGGTTCTTTTCGGGAATGCCAACTCCGTTGTCCTGCACGGACAGCGCAATCGAGCTTTCGGACCGGCTTAGATTAATGCGAATAGTCCCGCCGTTCTTCATGGCTTGAATGGCGTTCCCGAGCAGATTGATCAGAACCTGTTCGATCTGCTGCGCGTCGTACCAGACCAAAACCGGATCCGACGGCACATCGACCTTAATTTCTACTTTGCCCTTGCGCGCCAGATATTCAGTCAGTCGCAGGCTCGCCTCGATCGTCTCACGCATATCACGCCGCTCCAGATCGGGAGTTGACTGACGGGCGAACTTCAATAGGTCGGTGACAATCGTGCTGGCCTTGCCAGCGCTCTCCCGAATAGTGCCCAACTGATCCTTCATTGATGGATCCACTGAAAATTCTTCGCTGAGCTCTTCTGCAAGGCCCTTGATAACCGCCAACGGATTCTTGACATCATGCACGATCCCAGCTGTCAGCTGGCCGACCGAAGCTAGTTTCTCCGATTGAATGAGCTGTGCCTGAGCAGTCTGCAGTCGCGCATTAATCTCCCCCAATTCCTTGTTGCGCTCCAACGTCTCATCGTACAAGCGTGCTGCCTCGGCTGTGCGATCGCGAAGACGGAGAGTCATGATGTCGAATGCACCTGCCAGTTCACCAATTTCATCAGCACCGCGCAGGCCCGTGTCCTGATTCAAATCACCGGCTGCGACTGCCTGCGAAACTGAGCGCAAGCGAAGGATCGGCTTGGCGATGCTCTGAGCCAACAGGTACCCGACGACGATGGTCAAGATGGTGCCGGCCGAAAATATCAGGCTGAATGTGGTTCGGCTGGTTGCCATCGTGGTAACAATAAAGCTACTGGGCAGCGCTACCCCGAGAATTCCAGTTTTGTTCTGACGGATGATCAACGGCGAATAGGTCGACTTATAGTCGCGTCCGTAAAGATCGAAGTCGAGCGTTACGGATTGGTTGATCTCATTGAGTAGACCTGGGTTGATCTCGACTGGACCAAACCCAGTCTCAGGCTCAACGAAAGTGGTGGAGACAAGCGTTCCATCATTGTCGAGCAGGACCACGTCTGCCAGCGACTGGTTCTTGGTTTCAGCCAACAATGACTCGAGGCTGGTGCCGGATAGAAGCACGCCCAGCAGATCTCCATTGGCATCGCGGACCGGCGCGCTCGTGAACAGATATGGTCCGAACGAGGTGACCAGCAGGCCGGCAAACTTATCGCCAATGGCATCCTGATCGTTAGCCAATATGTCAGAAACGATGTTGAACTGGGAGAAGTCGCCTCCCTCGGAGGTGATGTACTCACCGGATGCGGGATGCCGAGCCAGGGTGATGATCTCGGTTCCTGTTAAGTCGAGGACGGTCACGACCTGGATCGCATTGTTAAGAGCGATCGGGAAGAGCAGGTCTTGAAGCGTTGGCGAATCGCGCGCCACCAGCGCCTCTGGCACACCCTCGGTAAATGCCATCAATCGCAGATCCTCGAGGTGCGTTCGTTCCTGGCGCACAATCCCATCGCCAGCCACTCGGCTTGCCTCCAATAGCTGATTGACAAATCGTTCGTGGAGGGAAGAGGTCACCAGACGCGTGATGACATAGACCCCGACCATGGCGATCATCAAAGTCAGAACAACGTATGGGATGATCAGCTTGGCTCGCAAACTTGCCAAAACGCCAATCAATCTGTTAAGTGTCGGGACTTGTTCATCCCCGAGCTGCTGGGAGTCTCCAGGACCCCGTTCAAATGCTGAACTTGTCATTTCCATATCTCAACCCCATGTGACCAAATATTGAATTTCGCGGCCTGGTTCATCCGCTGCCCTCAAGAACTTCAGCCGGCTGGTTCTCAACCATCTGCATCATGACTTGCTGTCCACCCGCGCGCTTGGCTCGATATAGTGCATCGTCAACAGCGCGAAGAAAATCCTCTGCGGATGCATGGTCATCGCGAAGTTGTGCGACACCTCCGCTGACTGAGAACATGTCCTCATGTCCGGCGGTAGGCTTGATCTTGTCGCAAATCCGCTCGGCGATCTTCACCGCCAATTCCAATTCCACTTCTGGCAGGAGAACTACAAACTCGTCTCCGCCAAAACGGGCCGGCATATCCACTCGGCGTATCTGGCTGCGAATTACATCTGCAACCATCTTGAGCGCCGAGTCGCCTGCCGGATGCCCGTAGGTATCGTTGATGCCCTTGAGGCCATCCATGTCGATCATGATCAACGACAGGGGTCGCTTATAGCGCCGCGCACGCTCGAACTCGTTAGCCAGGGCTTCGTCGAGTTTGTGCCGATTGAACAGACCGGTTAGTCCATCGGTTACCGCCAGGCGTTGAACTTCCTTGAACAGTCGTTCGTTCTCGCGAATGAGATTGGCGTGTTCCAACGCTCTGCTAATGGTGATCTCAAAGTCGGCAAGCGACTCCAGCGGTTTCGTCAGATAGTCATAAACTCCGGAGCGCAACGCTTCAATTGCGGTTTCAACCGTAGCGCTCGCGGTGAGAATAATGGCGTGGATCTCAGGATCCTTTTCTTGCGCCTTCTGAATCACTTCCAACCCAGTGTGACCCGGCATATAAAGATCGGAAACAATCAGATCAAATCGCTCACCTTCCAGCGCTTCCATCGCTTCGTTTCCGTCCTCGACTTCCAATACGGATAGGCCTAATTTTTCAGCCCGACGCACCAGGAGCGACCGGAACTGCGGGTCGTCATCTGCGACAAGCACCCGTCCAGTAAGCTTTTGTTGTTCGCTATTTCCGTTAGACCGCATAGGCTGTCAGAACCTCAGCAATTCCTCTCTCATACGACGTATAAAAGCGCAGCCGGGTGGATTCCCGGCGGGTTCTACTTCCACGAGTCATATTACAGTACGGCGTCTAAGGGATGACCTTTCAGTCGCCATACAGGTTACAGGGGAGGTCTAAGACCTTAGTCGGGCCTAATTAATGCGAACCTATGTGCTAGGGAGGGTGAGTTTCAGGGGATTGGACTACTCTTTACTCGCCAGGTTCGGGATGCTGAGTCCAGAGCCAGAGATTTACGCCATCTGTAACCATCTCAATCCAGCCCCGTTCATCGGTCGCCAGAAACTCTGGATTCGAGGTATTGGACGGCAATGGATTAGGGCCGTCGATGACTACAGCCATCACATCGATATCCTGGAGCCAGCCAATCGCTGAAGCATTCGGCAGGATGATTCCGGTGAGCGAGGCCAGGGATGGCCGGCTGATATCCCCGGCCGATCGGTTATCTAGGACGATTGCGAAGCGAGCTTTGCCCGATGTCAGCAGAAGGGTGAAGTCATCGTCAATCAGCTCCAACCGAGCTCCCGCTCCTAGATCGAGCGCCAACCCCTGATCCGCGCTTACCATTCGAGCTCCCCTGGCCTGAAGCTGCTGGATCAAGCCAGGATCTTGCGTGTCAGTATTTGCGATCACCGCGCCAATTTCGTATCCAGCCGGTAGCCCTGCCAGGCCATCGAACTCCCGATCGGGGATGATCAGCCAGTCAAGTCGCCGATGAAAAAGCGGCAACTTTCTTCCAAGCGTATTGGCCAGAGCGGTGGGAGAGTCGCCTCCACCAACAAGGACAAACCGACCTTCCGCAGTCTCGATGAGCGTGCCTCCAGATTCAAAAGCAGTCACATGGATGCGCCCATCCGGATGGTCTGCGACCGCTTTCCAGGTGAGGACGGCGACCACCGATATTGCGATCAGGATTGCCAGTAGCGAGGGCGCTGGCAGCGCGGGTCTACGGCCTCTCAGCAGAGCGGTGCCGCCGAATAGCAGGACATACATGCCGATCAATGCTGGAAAGCTGATCGGCCCCAGGTCGATCGCCGCAGATGGAAAGGCCGCAAATATATCGACGACGCGAATAGTGAACGCTGGAAATGGCCATGCCAACCATCCCAGCAGCTGTCCGAGCGGAAGCCAAATCATCCCGGCCATCGTAGCTATCCCGCCCAAAATCATAAGTGGAGGCTGCGCGGGAAGCACAATTGGGTTGGCTAGAAACGAGACTAGCGACAGGCGCTGAAAGTGATATGCAGTGAGCGGGAGGGTTGTGATCTGGGCTGCGAATGTGAACAGGATGAACTCCCCGACCGGAGTCGATAAGCGTTTCGCTCGCGCGGGTTCCAGCCATCGAGAGGCGAATCTAACGAATCCATCCTTTAGAGGCTCAGCATAGAGAACCAGGCCGAGGGTCGCGGCAAACGATAGCTGAAATCCAACATCCCATAGCAGGTATGGATTTACCAGCGTCATTACGATCGCGGCTGCCCCGAGCGAGGCTAGAGCCAATGTCACCCGACCGAGGAAACGCGCGAAGAGAACCAGGCCACCCATGATGGCCGCTCGTACGACCGAAGCATCAGCCCCAACCAGGATTGTGTAGGAAGCAATGACGATGGCCGCGACAATTGCGCCTCTGCGCATCCCTAGAGTCCGACCGGTCAGAGAGATGACAAGCGCGGCCAGGATGGTGATGTTGAATCCGGAAATCGCGATGATGTGAGTCGTGCTCGTATCGTTGAAAGCATCACGCACTTCCGAACTGATGCCGCTCTCGATCCCGAGCAGGATCCCGGATAGCAGCGAGGCCTCTGGATCCGGGAAGATTGAATACAAAGTATCCAGTGCGCGTTGCCGCAACCCGAACAAGAGATGAAGGACCGGGTTGCCCTCGCCGGTGGCTATCGTGGTCACCGAGGCATTTGCTACCAAGCTGAAGATGCCTTGGCGAGCAAGGTAGTCTCGGTAGGAGAAGTCTTGAAATTCGGGCGGGGTTTCGAGAATGCCTAAAGCTTCAACTCGATCACCATACGAAAATGACTCGAAGCGATTGGCGCGCACAAGTGCATCGCCCGTGATCGATTGTGGCTGGTCGGAATCCGAGTAGTGGATACTATCGGTGCTTACTCGCAGTCCGATATATTCGTCTCTGACGTCTGGGAAATCGGAGACCACCCCGGCCAGGGTCGCAACTCGGAATGAGTCGTTGTGCGCCGAAATGTGCGAAGAGTCGAAGTCAGGGATGGCGACTACAAGCCGCCAGGCGCCCAGGAAAAACACGGCCGTTCCAAGGCCGACCATCCGCAACCGGTCTTCGCCGACCACAGCCAGGAGCAGGCCTAATCCGCTCGCAACCAGGAACGAACCCGCGGGTAAATTCAAGAATCGCCCAATGGCGATCCCGGTCAGCCAGACCATTCCAAACCAAAATAGCCTCACCCTGAAATCTCTGTGCCCCTTCGCAGACGTTTAAAAATCCATTCAAGATTCCGCGGGAGGCAGGCTGTCGATGGTTGTCTTGGATCCCGGCAGCGATAGCCCTCCGCGGAGCAGGAGGGTGGAATCGTTCGTCTGATCGCCGCCGGTCGGCCCAGAGAACTTTCAGAACCCCGAGAGGGGTAGCAGGGGACCTCCATTATAGTGCGCGAGCTTGAGGTGAAGCCGGTGGAAGGGCTCAAGCTGGACATGAAAATTCCTGTGCTAGACTTCACGCGCCAGCGTCCGAACTGCGATCTCACTGTCAGGGAGACTCTTGGGACCCTGACAGAACCGCGCGTGAGGAGCCTCACAGGATGTCAGAGAAATAGATGAAGCAGTACCTGGATCTAATGCGGACCGTTTTGGAAGATGGTGTCGCGAAGAACGATCGCACCGGGACGGGAACGCTCTCGACCTTTGGATACCAAATGCGCTTCGATCTGGCAGATGGATTTCCAATGCTCACCACAAAAATGCTGCACCTGAAATCCATAATCTACGAACTGCTCTGGATGCTGAAAGGAGATACAAACATTCAGTACCTTAGCGACAACGGCGTTACGATCTGGGATGAGTGGGCCGATGACAGGGGCGAACTCGGACCCGTCTATGGAGCGCAATGGCGCTCCTGGAATGGCCCGAACGAAGAACCGACCGATCAGATCGCCTGGGTGGTAAAGGAAATCAAGCGCAATCCCGACTCGCGCCGTTTGTTGGTCAGTGCCTGGAACGCAGCTGAACTGGAGAATATGGCTTTGCCACCTTGCCCAACCTTATTTCAGTTCTATGTGCGGGAGGGCCGGCTCTCCTGCCAACTCTACCAACGCTCGGGCGATATCTTCCTCGGGGTTCCCTTTAATATCGCGTCCTATTCGCTGCTTACCCTGATGATGGCGCAGGTCACGCAATTGGCACCTGGAGAATTTGTTCACACTCTTGGAGATGCCCATCTCTACCGAAATCACCTGGAACAGGCCCGCCTACAACTGGAGCGTGAGCCGCTCCAACTGCCGCAAATTGAACTCGATCCCGAAGTTCGCTCTATCGATGGGTTCGATTTCAGCGACTTCAGCTTGATAGGCTACGAACCGCACCCCCACATCAAAGCCGCAGTCTCTGTGTGATTGTCTCGATTATTGCTGCAATGGCGGAGGGCGATCGCGCTCTCGGCTTGCGCGGGGCTTTACCCTGGCGCCTTCCAGCGGATATGGCGCGGTTCCGTGAACTCACCATGGGACACGCGGTAATCATGGGCCGTGTCACATGGGAGCCGATTGCCGAGCGTGGGCTGCCGGGCAGGCGCATGATCGTGCTCAGCCGGGCTGACCGGGAGTGGGAATCCAGCCAGGCTGTCGCACAGTCTTTGCCCGAAGCCCTGCGGATTGCAGCTCAAGACCCGATGGAGACCGAGACCTTTATCGCAGGCGGAGCGCAAATATATATGGAAGCGCTCGACAAAGCACTCGTAGATCGCATGTATCTTACGATCGTTCACGCGCGGGTGGAGGCGGACGCCTTTTTCCCAGATTACGGGCAGGCGGACTGGATTACGGCTTCAACTCAGGAACTGCCAGCCGACGATCGTAATCCGTACCATATGACGTTCCGCCTTTTGGAGCGGCGCACGGAATGATCAGGAAATCCGTACCAGAGAAATCATGCGTCGCCTCAAGTAGTATTTTTCAAAGGGCGCAAACCGTGGAAAAACTTGACTTAAGGCGCAAGGCTTTTAGAGCCCACTGGAATGAGAAAAAGAGAGTGCCAAGGGCCTCTAGGCCGAACCGAATGAGTGAGACAAAGCATGAGATCGCTCAGATACGGGAAATCACCCACGAAGTGGGTCGCTTCGGGGGCATAATGCGCTTGCTGTTCGTGGCCGAACGGACCACGCATGAAGGCACCGAGACCATCGCAATGTCCAACGAATTCGAATGGCAGAAAGATAAGAAGGTGCCCGAGCAAGAGTTGGAACGAGCCACGCGAAAGCTGCACAATATGGTTCTGCAATCACTGCTAGCGGATGGCTGGGAGCCGATCGGCACTGACGAGAAGGGCCGGGTCATGGCCTTACGCCGGACGCTCGTAGCCGAAGAGCCGGCCGAGAAGACCGAAGAACCGTCCGAGCCGGACGAGAACCTCTCCTGGGGAATCACGGCTCCCTGGCGCAGAGAACAAAAAACTCCCTCTTCCTAACTGACTAACTAAAATATTGGATCTTCCCACCGTGCGCTTGCGATCCTGGTGGGAATGAGGAAGGTCTCCGCGAAACCGCGAATGTCTTTGCCCTGCCGCCGGTAGGCGGATATCAGCGGGTCCGGCGCAAGGAGCACACGGGCAAAGTAATCCTGGGAATCTTCTAGATGGGTTAGAAGCACTTCAGGAAGCCCCATCTCGCGCCCGTGGCGGGTGCCGCCCAGCGCAAGGAGGATCTCGCGGGCGATGGCGTAGCGCTGCTCATCAATTGGCAGTTCGCCAGGCCGCGTGGCCTGGCCATCTTTGTAAGGCGGCCGCTCATATAGAGGGCTCCAGTTTCCGTTTGGGGCATGCACTCTGGTAAACAAGTTCGTGTAGACGGAAGGAGGATACTTAAGCAAGTTTTCTACCCAAATTGGAGGGTAGATAGAACCAAGATGGTCAATCAGGCCGAGCGCAAAGTTCCGTAGCAGCCAATACCGTTCCTCCTGCGTGATAGTAATCATGATCGACGGTGCTCTTCGCCTAATTCATCGCTCCTAGCGTTGTGTCTCAGTATAGATTGGGGTGGGGTACCGCCCGCTTACATCCGGCTTACAGGGCAACTCACCTGGCAAACCGCCGCAAATCCACCTTCTTATTCCCACCGCCGACCAATGGGTTGACATCTGCCCCAGATTCCTATATGATACGACTTGTAATCCTAGGGTTACATATATGTTATGACGTTAGCAAAGGTGCATCTTGCCAGCTGAAACAAGCATCGATCGGCGTTCGCATGTCCCGTACTACCTGCAATTAAAGGTAGCCCTCACCGAGGGCATCGAGCAGGGTGATTGGGGGCCAGGAGATCTCATTCCCAGCGAATCTGAGCTCGGTAAGTCTTATGGCGTAAGCAGAACAGTGGTTCGCCAGGCATTGAATGAGATGACCTACGAGGGGCTCGTGGTGCGCCAAAAAGGCAAAGGCACCTTTGTGAGGCAGCCGAAAATCAGCAGCCGAAGCCTGGTTCAGTCGTTGGAGGGTTTCTACGGTGATATGGCCGACCGCGGCGTGCCGGTGACAACTCAGGTATTGGAGCAAACACTGGAGCCGGCCGATTCCGACGTAGCGCTAAATCTCGAATTGGAAGCGATGGCTCCAGTGGTGAAGCTGGCTCGTCTGCGCTTTGTCGAAGAGGAGCCGATTGTGCTGGTCGTTTCCTATCTCCCATACGAAATGTGCCGGGAAGTGGTCAAGGCTGACCTCGAGCAAGGATCGTTGTACGCATTCTTAGAGGAAAAGTGCGGACTGACCATCGGACGCGGCTGGAGACGAATCGAGGCCATCGCCGCAGATGGGCAAGCGGCGGGACATTTGGCTGTTGAGGTCGGTTCGCCGCTTATCCGGTTGAAAAGCGTGAGCTATACCTCGGAAGGCGCGCCGCTCGAATTTTTCGACGCCCTATTTCGCGGGGATCGGTCGAGATTTGAAGTCGAAATTGTTGATATCGCCGGTCATGGGGAGGGCAATCGTGCGTGAGGCTCAGGTCCGCAGCATGGTACGCCGAGTGGTGTACCGAACGCTCGGAAGATCCGAACCTTCGCCCGATTCGCATGCCAGGAATCCGTTGATCAAACTGGCAACCGACTCTCAACCCAATCGACTCATCTTCGACAAATCTGCAACTGAACTACGAACCAAGAGGCTTGTGTCCGAATCGGACGTGGCTGCTATCGAGCGCGATGGAATGCTCGAAATTCAGGCCGGTGCGCTGGTCACGCCATTAGCCCGGGAAGCAGCGCTGGAGCGCAACGTGGTGCTCCGCTTTCCTGCGACGAAGAGTGGCGGAGAAAGCTCTGGAATGCGCAGATCGGGCGCTCCAGAATCTAAGAGGATCGTTGTAATTGGGGCCGACCACGGCGGCTACGACTTGAAGGAAAGTTTGAAGCATAGCCTCGCCGAATGGGGATACGAAATCGTTGATTGCGGAACCGTCAGTACTGATTCTGTGGACTATCCCGATTACGCCTTCGCGGTGGCTCAGATGGTGGCCAATGGCAGCGCTTGGCTGGGAGTGATGATCGATGGGGCTGGGATTGGTTCCTGTATGGCAGCAAATAAGGTTCCTGGTGTGCGGGCCAGCATGTGCTACGACCAAGCTACCGCGGTCAACAGTCGCGAACACAACAATGCCAACCTGCTCACGCTGGGTGCCGGCTTGATCGGCAGCGGTCTTGCGAAATCCATATTGAAGACCTGGCTAGAGACGCCCTTTGCGGGTGGACGACATGCCAAACGAGTAGACAAGATCTGCGATATTGAAAGGCGGTACCTGCGAAGTGCGGTGCCCGCTTGAGGATCCGCGAAGGTGGAATTTGCGATGGTAGCCATAAATACGATGGATGAAGCAACTGTTGAGCGAGTAATCGAAGGGATCACGCGCCAGGTGTTGATTCTGGTTCAGGAAGGGTCCATGCGACCCAACGGAAACGGCCGCGATCATTCGGCCGGAAACTACGCCGATGGCATGCGATCAGTAGTCAACGCTGGTGCGGATCGGGTGGCAAGTACGCTCGGAATGACACCGACCGATGGAAGCATGGCACACATGATTGACCACACGCTGCTCAAACCCGACGCTACTCAGGACGAGGTGGCGCAGCTGGCATATGAAGCCCGCAAGTACAAGTTTGCTTCGGTCTGTGTCAACCCCAGTTACGTCAAGCTATCGGCACAGCTGCTCAAGGGCAGCGAGGTCGACGTCTGCACCGTAGTGGGCTTCCCATTGGGAGCAACTCCCACCGATGTGAAAGTCTTTGAAGCTCAGCAAGCAATCCGCGAAGGCGCCACAGAAATCGATATGGTGATCAACGTGGGCGCCGTGAAATCCAAGGATTACGAGCTGGTTGAGATGGATATCGCCTCAGTTGCACGCGCGTGTCACGCCGGCAACGCCATTTTGAAAGTAATAATCGAAGCGGCTCTACTCACAGACGAAGAGAAGGTTGCCGCCAGCCAGCTATCCAAGATTGCTGGAGCGGATTTCGTCAAGACCTCTACCGGCTTTGGCCCAGGAGGGGCTACACCCGAGGATGTTGCGCTTATGCGTCGGGTGGTCGGCCCAAATATTGGCGTCAAGGCCGCGGGCGGAATAAAAACCGCTGACGACGCACGTCGCATGATTGAGGCGGGGGCGTCACGAATCGGCGCTAGCGCCAGCATAAAGATCGTTGGCGGTTCTAATGGAAAGGAACAACCTTATGGCAGTTGACCTGCGAACCTACGTTTTTCTCGACAACCTGCAACTTCAGCACGCTGGATTTCTTGGGACGGTGGCCCGCGGCTTCCTGCCGCTTCCCGGAGACACCTCTCTATGGGTTGAGATTTCACCGGGGATTGAAATTAACCGCATCACAGACATCGCCCTGAAATCCACCAAGGTTCGTCCCGGAATGCAAATCGTTGAGCGGCTATACGGCATGCTGGAAGTGCACCACAGTGACCAGGCCGAAGTGCGCGCCGCTGGAGAAGCGATTCTGGCAGCCCTCGAGGTTCAAGAATCAGATCGTCTCAAACCGCGTGTGGTATCGAGCCAAATCATTCGACACGTAGATGCGCATCAAGTGCAGCTTATCAACCGGCTGCGCCACGGCCACATGCTGCTGGCTGGCCAGACATTGTATGTGCTGGAAGTCCAGCCGGCTGCATACGCAGCACTGGCCGCTAATGAGGCCGAAAAGGCGGCCAACATCAACATCCTGGAGGTTACGGCCTACGGAAGTTTCGGGAGGCTATACCTGGGAGGCGAAGAACAAGACATCATGGCCGGCTACGGCGCGGCAGTTGCGGCTATTGAAGGTGTGACCGGCCGAGAACCCGAAGAGCAACGCAGCGCATAGAAGTTATCCGAAGAAGCGTACGAAGGAGGTTCCAATGGCAGAACAATCACGACCCACTGAAGCACTCGGAATGATCGAGACCAAGAGCTACCCCGCGATGGTGGAAGCTGCGGACGCGATGGTCAAGGCCGCCCAGGTCGAATTGGTGGCGTTCGAATCGACCGGCGGAGGCCAGGTCACGGCCGTTGTCCGCGGCGATGTAGCCGCGGTCAAGGCGGCGGTCGAAGCCGGCGCACGCGGTGCGGAGAAGATCGGCGAAGTCATCGCCATCCATGTGATCCCGCGCCCGCACGCCAATGTCGACAGCACGCTCCCACTGGGTCGCCAACCTGGCACGGGTGGAAAAAAGGCCAAAGCAGCCTAGCTGAGCGCTGAGTGCACAAGCCAGGACGGGATCCCGAGGGGTCCCGTCCTGAAGGATTGGAGTTCATCATGTACTTAGGCAAGGTAGTCGGCACTCTTGTCGCTTCGCGCAAAGAGCCATCGCTGGATGGCCTGAAGTTTCTCCTCCTTAATCAGTTGGATGCAAAGGGTGAGGAAACCGGGGGCTACCGTGTGGCAGCCGATGCGGTTGGAGCGGGGCAGGGCGAGGTCGTGCTGTACGCGACTGGCAGCGCCGCCAGGCAAACCGTGTTCACCCACGAGCGACCCTGCGATGGCGTGATTATGGCCATCGTCGACCAAATCGAGGTCGGCGGAGAGCTTACCTATAACAAGGCACAGGTCGGCTGATGTTGGAAACCACGCAGATCGATGCCATCGTTGATCAGGTCATGTCGGAACTTCGCCAGGGCGAGCGGGTGCGCCACGGGCCCAACCCTGAACCAGTCACAACTCATGGACCACCGGAACCTGCTCGGGCGCTGCAGTATGGGGACAATCTCTTCCCTGATGTCGACAGCGCGGTAGCTGCCGCTCAGCGCGCCTTTGAAGCTCTTCAGGCGCTGCCGCTCGAGGTCCGCGAGAGCATGATCTCTCAGATACGACGCCTTTCGCGGGAAAATGCCCAAATCATGGCCTATGAGGCCTGGAAAGAAACCGGCATGGGGCGCTACGAAGACAAGATTCAAAAGAATCTACTGAATGCGAACAAGACCCCTGGAACCGAATTCCTCACATCCAGCTCGTGGACCGGCGATCACGGATTAACGCTCGTCGAGTGGGCCCCATTCGGGGTGATTGGCGCCATCACACCTAGTACCAATCCAACCTCGACCCTGATCTGCAACACAATCGCAATGGTGGCAGCCGGGAATGCGGTGGTCTTCAATGCTCACCCAGGATCCAAGAATTCATCCAACCACACCGCCCAAATCATGAACGAAGCCATCGTGGAAGGCGGCGGACCTCAAAACTTAGTGTGTGCAGTTGCGGAGCCAACCATCGAAACCGCTACCGAGCTGATGCACCATAAGGGCATCCGCATCTTGACCGTCACGGGCGGCATCGGAGTGGTCCGGGCGGCGATGGCCAGCGGCAAACGCGCCATAGCGGCCGGTCCGGGCAATCCTCCGGCCCTTGTAGATGAAACCGCCGACCTTGAGAAGGCTGGGCGGGATGTGGTCTTTGCTGCTTCGTTCGACAACAACATTATCTGCACCGACATAAAGACGCTTATCGCAGTCGACTCAATCGCGGATGAGCTCAAGCAGGTGATGGCACGCTATGGAGCCTATGAACTCGAGGGCAATCAGCTGGATCAGCTCATGAAAGTAATCTTTGAGGAGGTCCCACCGCCTGGCAAACACGGCGTAATGAACCAAAAATTCATTGGTAAAAACGCCAACGTGATCCTGCGCGAGATCGGAATCGAAGTCGGAGACGAGATCCGCCTTATTCTGGCCGACGTCCCGAATGACCATCCCCTGGTGTGGTCCGAGCAGATGATGCCGGTGTTCCCGCTTACTCGGGTGCCCAATGCACAGGATGGTATTCGTCTGGCGGTGGATTCCGAATACGGCTTTCGCCACACAGCGACAATCCACTCCAAGAACATCGACCACATGAGCGAGATGGCGCGGGCAATGGACTGCAGCATCTTCGTAAAGAATGGTCCATCCCAGGCCGGCTTAGGCATGGGCGGTGAAGGTTTTTGCTCCTTCACCATTGCCAGCCCAACGGGGGAGGGCATGACCAACCCGCGCAGCTTCAGCCGAATTCGGCGCTGTGCCCTGATCGACTCCTTCCGAATCGTATGATGTTTGATCCGGCACTTAGCTTGATCGAGTTTGGCAGCATCGCGGCCGGCATTCAGGCTGCGGACGCAATGGTCAAGCGCGCCCCCATCGACGTAATTCAGGCGGGAACCGTTCAGCCCGGAAAATATCTTGTGCTGGTTGGAGGGCTGACCGCCGATGTGGAAGAGGCACTGGCGGCCGGCCGCGAAGTCGGTCGAGATGCGATTCTGGACATCGTATTCCTGCCACAAGTTCATCCCGGTGTGGTGGCAGCCCTTCAGGGTGGACGCTCACCCGAGGCATCCGAAGCTCTGGGAGTGCTCGAGACGACCTCGGTCGCGGCCGCAATCCGTGCTGCGGATGCGGGCATCAAGGGCGCCCAGGTAGAGCTGGTTGAAGTACGGCTTGCGGACGGATTGGGCGGCAAGGGAATCGTGCTGTACTCGGGGCTTGTAGCCGATGTCGAAATTGCGGTGACGCTCGGCGTCGAGTCGCTGGAAAGCAACGATCAGCTCCTGCGACAGGTGGTCATTCCACAGCTACATGAAGAGATGTGGGAGAACCTCTCACAGGCCAGCCGATTCAGCGAGCGAGTTTCAGTATGAAGCTCGCAAGGGTCGTGGGTACGGTAGTCGCCACGCAGAAATACCGTGACTTGGAAGGGATCAAGTTCCTGGTGGTTCAGCCGCTAGACGAGGACCTAAAACCGGACGGCCTGACCCAGGTTGCGGCAGATGCGACCGCGCAGTCCGCGCCGGGAGAGTTGGTTTTCATGGTTGCCAGCCGTGAGGGAGCGCAAGCGCTCCCCGAGACCTTCGTGCCGGTTGACCTGGCCATCACAGGAATTGTCGATCAGGTCCATGTTCCCGAGGACGCTCGCAGTTCGCCTGGCTCGGCTAGATGGCACGGAATCCCTGGTGCGACCGGATCGTCGGGCAAATCGGAGTAACAACAAATGTATATCGGCAAGGTTATTGGTACGGTTGTCGCAACGACAAAAATCTCACACCTCGAGGGGCGCAAGTTATTGATGGTGGATCAGCTCGACCTTGAGGGGGATGGCACCGGCGACTACGATATCGCGGTGGATGTAGCGCAGGCCGGCATTGGCGATACGGTACTGGTCATCGATGAGGGCAATGGAGCGAGGCAAATTCTAGACCTCGACCCGGGAGCCATTCGAGCCGTGATCGTTGGCGTGGTCGATGAGGTGACCCTGGCGGCTTAGGAACGCTCGGCTATCCGGCGGGCCAGCTCTACAAACTCCGGCTTCAAGCTCGCTCCACCCACCAGAGCACCGTCAACCTCAGGCATCACCATAAACTCGGAAATATTGTCGGGAGTCACGCTCCCACCGTACTGCACCCGCACCTGCTGCGCGATATCTTCGTCGTAGATCTCGGCCAGGGCTCCCCTAACAGAAAGTCCGATCACTCGATTGGCGTCGGCAGGAGTAGCGGCTTCTCCGCTGCCGATTGCCCAGATCGGCTCGTATGCCACGATACAGGTGGCCGCCTGGCCGGGCTCGACATCCCGGAAAGCTGCTTTGACCTGGCCTGACACAAAAGCATCCGTTTCGCCGGCTTGGTTCTGCTCGAGGTTTTCTCCCAGGCAAAGAATCGGCGTGAGCCTGTGCGTGAGGGCTGCCTGCAGCTTCTGATTGATGGCCTCATCGCTCTCTTGGCGGCTGCCGGTGGCTCGGCGCTCGGAATGTCCTAATATTACGTACTGACATATGCCAGCAAGCATTTGCGGAGAGATCTCGCCGGTCTCGGCTCCCTGATCCTCCCAGTGGGCATTCTGTGCACCCAGAGCGATGCGAGTTGGGGCTAGCAGCTCGGCTAATTGGAACAGGACGGTAGACGGCGGGCAGATAGCAAGATCGACGCCTTCGATGTCGTTCAGCCCGCTTCGAATTTTCCGGAAGAATGCCAAAGCATCGTCCGGGCGACCCAGGTTCATCTTCCAGTTGGCGGCCAGGATAGGTTTACGAGCCATTTAGCGAATCTTGCTGTTAGAGGAATTTAATCGCAAAGGTTGGGGGTCAATTAGCAGCCGGCTGAGTCTGGCTGGTGGTCCGAGGCACAGCCTCGCGTGGGAGCAACGCGATAGCATCTACCATTTCGCGGTTGAAGAGCATCGCAGGGGAGCTTGCTCGAATATCTGGAAAGAGGATGGCAATCAGTTCGGTGTTGTAGAGCGGAATAAAAATCCGGTCCCCTTCGATCATAAAACTCCCGAAGTTGAACTTGCCTGGTGTCTCAACCTGCCCCCGCAGCTCGTAACCTCCCAGCATTAGGTGTACCCAGTGCGGCATTGTTGTCGTGTACCCGCCGCGCGCAACTCCAGATGGCCCGATCTCGCCGCGATTGCTCAGCAAAACCGTCACAATCTCATCTTTCACGACCCATAGTGTCGGGTAACGCGCCACCATACGAGTGGGCTGATGGAGCCGATTGAGGTGTGCTCCTTCGAGCGCTAGGTAATTCGTGGTGGGGATGTTGAGATGACTGAAGAGGCCGCTTGCGCCGGGGTCGATCCGGCCCAGGATCCGGTGGCTTGAGGTGTAAATTTCGACCGAAATAGGGTTGGCCATGCTAGCTTCCGGTGGGCAGCGCTAGGGTGATCTTGGCGCTGGCCGGGGTCTGATCGTACCATAGGACTCCGCCCATACTTTCCGCAATCATCCGTAGTTCGCCCAACGAAAGCCCATAGCCCAGGTTGCCTGCCGCAGGGTCGGCGGTTGGCGAGCTCAAGGCCTTAACCGTCTCCGGCGATAGGCCTGTGCTCGAATCTGCCACGGACACTGCCGCCCATTGGCCTGGCTTTAAGTCCAACTCGGCCGGCAGCATTAGCCCCTCCGCCTCGGCATCTTCGGCATGAAAGACCAGAATCTGCAGCATTACGCGCCCGGTCATCGTGCGCCGGATTGCGGCTGCCACCAGCGCATCGATCACCTGATATACGCGGCTGCTGTCCCCGGGGAACATAGGAACGGGAGCCTCGGATTCGACCGTCAGGTTCAATCCCCGCCGTGCTGCTTGCAGTTGGTGATCGGCTGCCGCGCGCTGAATCAAGCGTGCCAGATCCACTAGCTGCTCTGCTGCTTCCGGCTCGATAGTTGAAATTGGCAGAGCGCGCAACTCTCTCAATTGATCTTGAAGCTTGAGCAGGTCAGAATTCTTCTGCCCAAGTGCATTCTGCCCGTTGACATAGGTCTCCAAAGTAGCGATCGCTATATCCAGTCCTTCGATGAGGCTGGGAGGCGCCAGACTGATCGGACCAGTTCCGCTTGCGCCTGCTTGCTGAACTAGTGCGGCGCGGTCTAGCGCTACCCCTGCCCAATCTGCCAGGGTCATCAGAAGCGTAACGTGCTGCTCATTGAAGGAGCGCAAGGCCAGTCGGTTGTATACTCCCAGCACGCCTACCACTTCCTCTCTCATGCGGATCGGTACCTTCACGACGGATTGGACCATAAACCCGGTCTGCACCTTGACCGGCGCGCTGTCCATGCGTGGTTTGCGAAGGATCGGCTGGCCTGAGCGAAAGACCTGTCCAACCAGCATGTCATCCGCGCGAAGTCGCTGCAGCGTAGCCTGGCGATCACCGGCTTGTTTGGTTGCTCGCAATACGACCTCATCCGTCTCGGTGTCTGCCAAATAAATACTGGCTTCCTCCGCGTCGGTCACGTAGGCGGCCGCTTCTACTAGCCGCGCCAGGATCTGGTCAAGATCATCCAGGCTGGCGACCACACGTCCGATTTCGCTCAGCATGCGGATCTCGTCCGTTCTTCGCCGAAGGTCCTCCTGCAGACTCTCTACACTGCGAGTCAGTTCTCCGGTGCCGCCCTCACCCTTGCGAGCTTCGCCCAAGGCTTTAAGTGCTTCATGGAGCTCTTCCTCGCGATAGGGCTTGAGCAGCACATCTCGAACGCCAAGCTGGAGAAAACTGCGCAGACGTGAGGCTGGGAAATGAGCTGCGAGCACCAGCGCGGGAGCATCATCGCCCATCTCCCGTCGATTACGCAGCCCGGCCATAGGATCGCCGCGAATTTGAGTGACGTCCACCAACAAGACATCCGCCGTTGGCGCATCGTCGGTCGCCGGCCAGGCCTCAAAGCCAGCCGGCGTCAAAATACGCTCCACCAGCTGCGTGGCGTTCGTCTCCACATCGGCGATGACGATCACCCGCATGCTGGTCGCTTCTTGAACCGCGGAAGGTTCTTGCACGCTCATATCATCCTTGATCTGCAGCCGCAACAAGATCGTAATGAGGGATCCATCCCATGGAATCTAGAGGCCAATACACCAGGAAGGCTTTGCCAATGATGTCCTGGAGCGCGAGCGCCCCCCAGTTTTGCGAATCAGAGGAATTGTTGCGGTTGTCGCCCAGCACGAACACCTCGGATCTGCTCACCTCCCACTGATCATTGTAGGCCGGCGGAGCTGACAGATACGGCTCGCTCAGGAGATTTCCATTGATGAAAACCTGCCCGTCATTGACCTGGACCAAATCGCCAGGCAATCCGATGATGCGTTTGATAAAACGGCGGTCGGGATTCAGAGGGAACCGGAACACGACAATATCTCCTCGTTCCGGATCTTGCAGCGAATATGCTAGCTTGTTCACAACCACGAACTGCCCGTCGATCAAGCTAGGCTCCATGCTGTCCCCTTCCACCCGTATTCTGGCCGTGAGCATATTGACGACGAAAAACAAGATCACGGCGAATAAAACGGTTTGAAGGATAGACCCAATGAAGCGCAGGATCCGCCGAGCGACGCTCGGCGGTTTGGGCTCTACGATGCTAGGCTGGGTCGGCTGATTAAAAGGGTACTCAGTCACGGATTGGATTATAAGACCCGCAATAGGGGCTGACAAGCGTACTCGGGTCGGGAGCGAATCTGGTTGACAAAGGGGGTTAGGAGCGCGACCTGAAGGACAATCGAATGGGAGTTCCGACGTAACTGTACTCTTCACGAATACGGTTTTCCAAGAATCGGACGTAGCTGAAGTGCATGAGCTTGGGATCATTAACATGGAAAAGGAAGGTCGGAGGATCGGTCCGCACCTGAGATGCGAAATAGATGCGAAGTCGCTTTCCTGCCTTTGAGGGTGGTGCATGAGCCGACTGGGCTTCGAGAAGAAGCTCGTTGAGCCGCGAAGTTGGGATGCGCTGGAGGCGCTCCTCCTGAATCTGCAAGGCTGCGGGCAGCACCTTGTGCACATTGGTGCCGATGAGCGCGGAGATAAAAAATACTGGGACGAAATCCAAGAACTTGAGTGCGGACCGAACGTGCTCGGCATAGGCTTGAATATCGCGGATCTCTTCTGGAACAATGTCCCACTTGTTCACCAGAAGCAGGACACTTTTTAGCTTGTCGAGGATCATTCCCGCGATGTGCGCGTCCTGCGCGGTTACTCCTTCGGTCCCGTCGATCAGCAGCAGCGCGACGTCTGCCCTTTGGATGGCTTTCAGAGCCCGCATGGAAGAATATTTCTCGACACCTGGTTTGATCCTCCCCCGGCGCCGAATGCCAGCAGTATCAATCAAAGTGAGCGGCACGCCTTCAAACTCCAGCTGGGTATCGATCGCGTCGCGGGTGGTGCCAGGCAATGGAGATACGATGGCTCGCTCCTCACCGAGTAGGCGATTGAGCAGGCTGGATTTTCCGACATTAGGACGACCGACGATTGCGATCTTAACTTCATCGTCGTCAGTCGCCATCTGAGGCGCAGGGTCCATGACCTCCGTCAATCGATCTAACATGTCTCCTGTGCCTCTGCCGTGGAGGGCGGAGATTGGAATTGGGTCACCCAGGCCAAGCTCGTAGAATTCCGAACTTCGGTCGCCCCTCGCTGCGCTGTCGATCTTGTTGACAACCAGCAGGATCGGAACCTGCTCGCGCCGGAGAATGTCGGCGATCTCATGATCGAGAGGCGACACGCCGCTTGCCCCATCAACCAGGAATACGATGGCGTCCGCAGCCAGGATCGCTTGCTCAGCCTGTGCTCGGATCTGGGGTAGATATCGTTCGTCGAACGAGTCATCCGTGGGGTCAAAGCCGCCTGTGTCTATCAAATCAAATGCCACTCCATTCCACTCGGCCTCGGCCACAATCCGATCGCGTGTGGTACCGGGCCGCTCATGGACGACCGCCAGTCGCTCGCCAGCTAAGCGATTGAATAGCGTGGACTTGCCCACGTTGGGCCGTCCAACTAGAGCGACAACTTGTTTTGACATGCTCAATCAGGGGGAGGTACGGGAGTGGGCGGGGGTTCTGCAGATATTGTGATCTCGATGGTGGAGGGGAACACCGGGTCATGCTCCACATCAGTTGGTGCGATGAGAATAATCGGTGACACCTGATGAACGCCAACGTCCAAATCGAGCAGATCTACAATGACTCGCACGTCTTCAAGCTGTAGTGAATTGAGCGTGGGAAGCGGGCCGTTTAAGATGATCTCAACCGCTTCAGGGGATAGTTTAGCAAATAGCCCATCCGTCAGCCCGCGGAATTCTACTAGGCGACTAACAGTAATGGTACCTTCAACCGGTGAGATGCTGACCTTTACCAGTACCCCCTGATCTTCGACTGGAGAGACCCCCTCGGGTAGGTCCAGCGAAAGGCGTCGCTCAAGGTCGCCGGTCGCGCCGCTGAGGTCGAAGGGCGAGGTAACCACGAATCCGGGAAGGCCTTCCAGGGCGGTTGGATCGGATGAGAAGACCGTTATCACTTCCGGGGTAACGGAAACGTCCGTCAATCGATATCCGGCGTCGGCCAGCTGCTCTTCTCCCTCCAGGTTCGGAACTACAGATACCAGGCGGAATCGCTCGCGTGGCTCGATAGCGACATTTACTGTTGTGGTACTTGGTTCAAGCTCGACGCTGTCGACCACATTCCCGCCGCCATCAACCGCAGTGAGCGGCACTTCCACCTCAAATTCCTCCCGCCGCTCGAGAACGTTAACCGTAGCGACGATCGAGGCCACCTGATCGACTTGCGAGAGCGGCCCCAGAATTACAGCTTTCTCAGGCAAGATGGCTATGGAGGTCGTCCGATAACCGAGCTGCGGCTCACCTACCGCGACTACATCGATGCCCAAACTGGCGGTGGCCGCGCGCTCGAGGGCTAGGGAGACCGTTCCCGGGTTCCACTGAGAGACTTGAGCGGGTTGAACATCTAGGCTGGTCTCGACCGGCAGCTCGTGAGTGCCTTCTTCCAGGCCCTCTAGATGGACTGCAAGGGCAACGTTTTGAGAGCCAAGTAGTTCCCAGACCGACAGAGGAGCGCGTACGGTAACCGTTCCGGCTACGGGAGGAGGTTCGCCGACAACAAGCAAACCCTGGCGCAGGCCGGTGTAGTCGATTGGAATTGGACCCAGCTCACGAGTTTCTGTGGGGTCGGCATTGGTCACCGCAACAATCCACACCGCTAGCGCCAGAATGAAGGCGAGCACAAGCGATCCGAGATTATTCCAGAGCCAGCGCAGCATCGCTAGTCGCCGGTGGCCTCAGCGCGATTGGTTCTCACCAACAAGCGACTGAGCCAATTTGGAAGACCGCTCATTCGTCTAGGGCGATAAAAGGCAATGAGGATGTTCCGCAGTCGGCTGCGATCCAGCCTTCGGATCATTCGACCATTGTGGGTGATTGAGATATTGCCGGTCTCTTCGGAGACAACTACCGATACTGCGTCGCTCACCTCACTGATACCGAGTGCTGCGCGGTGTCGCAGCCCGAGCTTACGCTCAGCTCCACGCGAAAGAGTTCCACCGGCTGACAGGGGCAACACGACTGAGGCAGCTGCCACGCGATCGTCGCGCAGAATCACCGCTCCATCATGCAACGGGGTGTTGACGTAAAAAATCTGAAGCAACAACTCGGTCGAGAGCGACGCGTCCAGGGCAACTCCGGTCTCAATGTAGTCGTCAAGCCGATCCTCTCGCTCGATGGTAATGAGAGCTCCATGTCGAATCTCGGAAAGGCGCTGGCTTGCGCTCACGATCAAATTTACGGTTTGCTCGGCCTCAGCCGGCTCCGAGTACAGGCTAAAGAAGGTCCCGGCGCGACCCACGCGCTCAAAGGCTCGCCGGATTTCCGGAGCAAAAACAACCGGGATGACGAATAGCAGAGCGGGCAGAGTGGCGCTCAGCAGCGACTGGAAGCCTGGAAGTGGTAGCAGGGCGGTCAGCAGTGCCATTACAACCAGCAGCAGTACCATCCCTCTTAGCAGTACTACCGCACGCGTACCTCGCAACAAACTAATCACGAAGAAAAATACTGCGCTTACGAGTAGCAGATCCAGGATAGCGAGCGGGGAAACTCGTTGTAGGAAAAAGGAGATTTCGTCAGTCAGATTGTTCATTAGTCTGTACGCGCTCAATCATCCCACATTGTGAGAGATCTCGCAGTTGCCCCGCGTTATGGATGGTTTCGCTACTGATTAAAACCCGGGAAGTGGCAGTCAGCCGCGCTGAGGAAGGCTAGTACGTAGGGTTGAGTAGGCTGTGACCAGTGGTTATCCGTGACCTTCAGTTACTTGTGACCTTTGGTTACT
>Ga0255055_10000443_pt1 | contig 32320 bp, 40 predicted proteins | sample JV7_2_27_MG_FD_188633 | JGI IMG/M metagenome (GOLD analysis project Ga0255055, IMG submission 188633) | Seawater microbial communities from Jervis Inlet, British Columbia, Canada - JV7_2_27 | ecosystem: Environmental > Aquatic > Marine > Inlet | place: Canada: British Columbia | collected...
AAGTTAAGCTTATGCTTAAGAATAGCTGCCTGTATTGTGTCCAGCCTGAAGTTCCCTCCTAGGTTTGGATACAAAACCCCACTCTCTACTCCATGTTTCCTTAAGCTCAGCAACTTGTCAGCCAGTCTCCCATCTCCTGTAACAACCATTCCTCCGTCTCCCATTCCACTGAGGTTCTTGGTAGGGAAAAAACTAAACACTCCCATATCCCCAACGGTTCCAGCACTTATCCCACCTATCTCTGTTCCAAAAGCCTGACACGCATCCTCGATCACATGCGCATCCCCAGCTATATCCATTATAGCAGCCATATCGCAGGGATATCCAAATAGATGAACCGGTATAATTGCCTTGGTTTTTTCTGTTACAAGGTTCTCCAAACACCTAACGTCCATTGTTAAGAAGCCTCTTGTTATGTCACAGAATACAGGGGTGGCTCCCAATCTTAATACCACGTTTGCAGTAGCAATAAAACTGAAGTCTGGGACTATCACTTCATCTCCAGGCCCTACCCCAATGGACATTAGAGCCATCAGAAGTCCATCAGTTCCCGAGCTTACACCTACTGGGTACTTTATATTCAGGTACGACTGTACGGCTATCTCGAACTCAGTAACTTCAGGGCCAAGAATGTAGTTCCCTTTGTCAATGACTGAACCAATCAATGACTTTATCTCGTCTGAAAACTTAAGCTCCTCTGCTGGTTTATCTATTAACTTTATTTTCATTTATTCATGTCCGTATCCATACATACTACAGTCCACTGATCATCTATCACCTTGTAGGTTTTCCCAATAGGGCATTTAACTAAATCATTTTTATTCTTAAATACTATACGGCTCCCTTCTTGACTCACAAACCCTACAGGTCGGGCTGGGTTCCCAAGAACCATAACATAATCCTTAACATCCCTCTCAACCAAAGATCCTGCTCCTACAAAACAATATCTACCTAATGTATTTCCACAAATAATTGTAGCCCTAGCCCCAACCGAAGCTCCCCTTTTTACCAATGTTTTCCTCATCTCTTCTTTCCTATTGATAAAAGCCCGTGGGTTAATTACGTTTGTAGTAACAACAGAAGGCCCTATAAATACATCATCCTCTAATGTCACCCCCTTATTGAGGGAGGCATTATTTTGTATCTTTACTTTATTTCCTATAACTACGTCTTCACCAACCCAAACACCAAAAGCTATAATACATTTCTTCCCTATCCTGGCGTTCTTTTGAATATGACAGAAATGCCATATTTTAGTACCCTCTCCAATAAAGGAAGGCTTATCCACATAAGAACTTTCATGCACATAATAATTCATACTGGTATTTCGATTCCCCCCTTTAGGTATGACTTATTTAAGGCCAGCATAACCTTTGCCGTTTGATACCCTATGTCTCTATAAACAGGCGGAAGGTTCTTCCCGTTTACGCATTCCGTAAACTGCCTGTCTTGGGCTTCCAGAGGAGGAACAAAGGGACTATCTAGTTTTCTTCCCTTTCCCTTTGTTAAAGAAAGATAGTCATTCCCTTTTATCGAATGGCTATACTCATAAATAGAATCGGACTCGAACCTAAATGTCTTTTTAGTTCCGACCACTATAAATCGGTGCTCTTTGAATGGATGTATCCAACTCAATGATACATGGGCAGTAAACTTATTGAACATCAGATAAGAGGATGAAACATCCCTTGATAACTTCAGACATCGGAGGGATTCTGGAAATTCACCGGCAAGCATTAAAAGAATGGATATGTCGTGGGTTCCGAAACTCCACAGAACATCCTCTTGCTTCCTGACAGTCCCAAAGTTTAATCGGTTGGAATAAGCATATAATATATCACCCAACTCCCCTTCCCAATATTGATTAACGATGTGTTGTATATTGCTATGAAACAACAGTAAGTGGCCACTCATCACCACAAGCCCACTCTTCCTGGAAGCTTTCTCAATCTGGACCACATCAAACTCATTCAAGGCAATGGGCTTCTCTATTAGCACATTCTTTCCTCTGCCCAGAAGATAGATTGCATTGTCTGCATGGCATTGGGCTGGGGTTGCAATAACCACTCCCTCTACAGATTTATCCTCTGCCAAATCCTTTATGGAACTGAATGCCTTCTCTCCATTGGTTAGTGAATTACCAAGGGTTTCCTGACAGGAATCACAAACCCCATAAAGTGACCCTATTTTCCGAAGGGTTTTGACATGGTTCTTACCCCATTTACCAGCTCCCAGAACCACTATGTTTTTCTTCATATTGTTATGGCTGGGTGAAGCCTTCTCGACTCCTTATTCATCTCGCTATCCGTTGGATTCTTAAAGGAGGCTATGCTTTTCACAAGATGATATAAGTTAAATCTCTTGGCTACTAAACGCTGGCTTATGTCTTTCCCAACCCCTGAACCTAGAGTGGGGTCTTTGCTCCATCGGGTAAGGGGAATAGGCATTACCCGATAGTCTAATTGAGCGAGCATCCTATGGGTACATATAAATGCCATGTCAGTCCATTGAGTCCAGTGATAAGGAACTCCATCAAATACAAATGCTTTTGGTTTGTGCCCTGTCCAATTTGATTTTCCGAAAGAAGACTTAAGCATTATGTAGCTCAGACATATCTTTCCTCTGTCTGGAATCCTCTCAAAGCTCCTGATGGCAGTTGATATAAATTCTGGGCCAATAGTCAAATCATCGGCAGTATATACTATATAGTCAGACCCATCCCCTTTTACTTGTTTAAATGTCTTCGTAACAAGTTCCCAGTACCTTCTCTTTCCATGATTTACATGGGTGAATACTTCTACCTTAACCTTCCCATGAACGCCTTTAAGTTTATTGGCATAGGGTTTCTGGCTTCCATCATCATTTAGCACCACCTTTATTGTGTGGTTTCCAGACTGACGATTCAATTGCTCAACCAATCTCCTACACTGGTCTGGTCTATTGTAGGTATTTACTATAACAGATACCTTCACTAGAAGAATTTACGAACGTCTATCTGGTTGCTTAAAAGGGTAGTTGTCTTCGTGAAGACGGGATAAGTATATTGATACTTAAACTTATTAAAAGCCGGTTCATATCCATAGTAGTTCATCTTGTCTGTATCATGCACAACGAATATCTCTGTACTCCCCAAGAACCTTTCTATTTCCACCACCCTTCGACTAGCTGGAGCATGGTCTATAAATACAACTGATGCCTTTTCTACAGGTACCTTATCCCAGTCCCTTACAAGATGTACCGAATGTTTTCCTTTTATGAATTGTCCTCCAAAACTCCTATACCAGGACTTGTTGCTTTCATAGGTTTTAACTGTCCTTCCATATACTTGTGATATCACATGGAGCAATGGAGTGCTGAAGGTTCCTGCTCCCATCTCTATAATGGTTCCATCCGTCTTAAAGACTGCCATTAAGAGAGGAGCTTGGTGAGTAGAAAAGGGAGCTTTGTTTAAGATAGGGTCCATTTCTCTACCTCCCTTAAATTACTAAATGTAGATACCCTATTTCCCATATCGAACCTAGTTCCCTTGTGGATTATTCCCCACTTACAATCCGGCTTCATAAACCGATTCACTGTAAGATGTATGGGAGCCGTCTGAACACCAACCACATAAGAACACGTCATTGCAAGAGTGGCTAGGTCAAGACATGTGAAGCCAAAATGCTTCCCACAGAAATACTTTGGAATGGGTTCCGTACATGCTACCCTTAACCCCTTCGAGGCAAACTTGTCAGCCAGTTGATTGAAGTCATCAGGCTTTGAATCACACTGACTTGATTTCCCAACGCTGTTCACAATAAGAACATCAAAGAACTTATCATCGGGAGCCTCTATTTTGTTATCCTGGATTTCCTCCCAGTCAAACCATAGGTCTGCCTTGCTTCTTATGGGACAGGGAACCTTTGCATCCCTACATACCAGTCTGTACAGGTCCATTTGACATGCCACATAATCTTCCCGTCTGAGGGGGTGGTCGAAGAATATTCTCCCCAGCCACGTGTCGATGGCTCTTCGGGGCATCCTGTCCAAGTCCTCTACTATCACCCCTCCGCAACAGAAGGATAGCTCGTAGTGATAAACGGGGGAGCAATAGTAAGTAACATCTTCCCCTGCTTCCACTAGCTTCCTGAGAAGAAGGAGAGTGAGGAAGTGATCCCCTAAGTGCCACTTATTGTAAAAGTGTAATGGTTTAGCCATTGAGATACTTCAATGCTGCCTCCTCAGCCTTCATTCTAAATACATCCGTCATAAACTCAAACCCTCTATGGGCATTAGGTAATGGTCTTATGGCCTCTTTCTTTATGGCTTCCCTCAGCTTTTCCATATTAACTCTTTCCCTTGAAATAGTTTCCACAATAGAAGCGAATGACGGAATAGGGTATGATAGGATTCTCCTGTAAATAAAAATAGGAGCCTTCGACATTTTCCACTTCTTCACAAACCCTTCCCAATACCTTAGTTTTTCCAGTGAAAACCTTTTCCAGTCGTCTTCGTTCCCCTTTGGGAAAAACAATTTCCAAAAGCTTACTATGCTCTCTTCGGGATGTCGTATTAAAACTATCTTATTGTGGCCCTTCCAGGATTCATTCAACTTAAAGTCGTGTGTCTTCACGACATTGTGTTCCGGTCTGACGGGCCTCTTGTACCTTTCAGAGTATTTCATCCTGTCCCCAAAATAGGACTGAAGCACCCTGACCACCATGTGGTGACCTGACCTTGGGTACGAAATGATTACTGTTTTAGGAAGCTTACTCACCTAAAATGGTAAGTTAGCTGTTTTTGTTACACTTCTCCCGATCTTTGCTTCCAGAGTATTCTTAGACCACCCCTTGTTCGTCTTGACTCTTTCCACAAGGTCGATTGATTTCGAGTCTTGAGCGTTCATGCTCTGGGTTGTTTCACATCTAACCGTGTGGGGCAACCCTTTTTTGTTTCTTGACACCCAGTTGGTTTTCCCTCGTGGTGGGAATCTTATTCATCTCATCGTTTTAGGGAGAGGGTTTATCGCCTCTCCCTTTTTTGTGTCTAGTATTTTGCGTTTCGCTATACACAAACTACTTTGTGGCTATCCTAATATACACAAAAAGGGCCACCCCGAAAGGTAGCCCTTTTTTTACAACATTACTTGAACAACAACAGATTCTATTAAGAACCAATCGTAGGTTCGCAGAATGACATTTCGTACTCTGGGCATTCGTCTGAGAAATTCTCAACGATTGCGTGACGGTTCTCATCACCGATAAGAACAGTACCAGTTTCAGAACGAAGCTCGTGCATCGTCTTGATCGTTTTGATCCTGCAACGATAGTCCGGATTCGTTTCTGGGTCTGGATCAGTTCTGCGTACTGCGTTGGTTTCAAATACCCCGTAGGATATATCTGACCAATCGAGAATCCAAATAGCATTCCCGCGACTTACTAGATTGCCCGTAAAGTTTTCCTTATGGTCTGTGAAATAGTTTTCCACATACAAGGTAAACATAACGTCAATATCCTCGAACTCATAGGATACCCGTCTCCATAGAATGTTGCCATCGAAAACGATAGGCTCATCTGCGGAGTAATGACGCTGCCAGTCTATATCATATTTGCGCTGATATACACGTGTCATTAGGGTCTTGAATTGATTGGCAACCTTACGATTAGCCATCCCTACGATTTCGGATACTGAACCAACTACGTTAGTCTCTCTATGGCGACGCACGAATTCGAGAACTCCTTCGAGGAAGTTCACATCAAGTGCTGCACCACGCATATCAAACACACGCCCACAATTAGCAAGCTGAGGTCTGATTCCGATTAGCTGGGTATCATAATGTATGAAAGAGCCGGCGCTATTCGGGTTAGGATCAACTACACGAGGTAGGTTTTGGTAGCCTTCTACCGTTTGGTTTTCATCAATTCTATCACCATAGAAAACGGTGTTTAACCATTTCTTACGATATAGAGTAAATGCTTCCTGATTTTGTTTTACCAAAGGAAGTTCTTGGAACTTCTGGAGGTAAACATTCACATCACCAGAGAAGATTCTTTTCAGGTATTCTTCCTGAAGGTCATCCCATGTCCATGTGAACCGGAAAGTCTGAGGCCAGTAGGCTTTCAAACGAACCGAGTTGTTCACCGGCTGGTTGTGACAATAAGAATCGTAGTCGCTGATATGGTTACTCAGGTTTACGACAATACCATTTACCGGGTGGAAAGGAGTTTGTTGAGCAGGAGTCAACGCATTCCAACCTGCGTTAGTGAAGTACGGCTGTACTGTTACTAAAGCACCCTTTTCGGCTCCAATGTCGTCGTTGACGGCTGATAGAACTTTAAGGTTAATGGTCTGCGCATTTCCATTGGCTCCCTTGTTCAGAACCGTAATACCTTCGTTAATTAGAAAGTATCTTTCGATTGCTGGAACATCTGTAACCCACCTGGAAGATGATGCTGTTACCCGAATTCTCCACTGTCCTGGGTGCGCACCTGCCGTAGCAGAGCCAGCCGTGATAGAGAAGTAATTCTGGTTAATTATATCCTTATGCTCCCTTAAAATATAAGGAAGAAAAAAGGATTTATTAGGCCCAAGACGCTGCTGGGTAAGTTCCCCTTTAACGCCCTCGACTTTTCTAAGCAAGACATCTACTAGAATACTTTCCCTGACACCTGAAAGACGACCCATCAACGTATTGCGATATACGTTAGCGGCATCATCCAGACCTCTATTGCGAAAGTCTTCAATGTCCTGCGGGGTCATACCCCTTACACTCTCTTTAGTAAGAGTGCCGTACGGAGTCACTTGGACTGTACGTGGTAAACATTGTGATAATACTGACATAAGGGGCTTATTATAGCCCACTTACAGCAGTATTTACAAAATAGGGTAGGTTTTCCTACAGCATTTAACCAATAATAATATGGTTACAAAAAAATATCTACTTACTCCAACCAGTGATTAAGCCAGAATACTTCTCTCCCTTTTGGGGTTGTTTAGTTCCTGGACTATCTGTGTTGGGCTTTGCTGCCGGAGCTCTCGGGCTTTCTTCAATATCTTTATCTATTGTCTTTTCCCCTTTCTTGAGGTCATTCAGAGTCAACCCTCGTTTCTTGAGGTAGGATTCCAACTTTTTCTCCTCAATTCCACGAGCTTCCTTCACGGCCTTTTCTGCCTCTGTACGTGAATGATGGGAGAACATTCCGACAACATCATTCTCTGTAAATGTCCAGTTCCTAGATAAGTCCTGCTTTGCCTTCAGTCTCTTTGCATACTCCCCTAGGTTAAGAAATGTCTTACCATCTCTAACCCTAGCTTTCTCGTATCTCTTCTGGGTTTCAACTTCCTTACCCCATTTATCCAACAGATTCCACATTTCCATGTGTTCCTTGTTACCCTTATCAAAAGTCATTACATCCTGTCTGATGCGAAGATAATTATTCGCATGTCTTATCCCCTGATTAAAAGCACCCAATAGAGCTGGGGCTTCTTCTGGGTATTCCTCTAGAGCTTTGTCGTATCCCACTTCCTTGTATTTATCTATAATAGGCTTTAGGTCCTTAGACTCATACAGGTTCTTAAACGCACCGTCCTGATACTGCTGCACCTGTTTTTGAACAATGGGCTCCAACTTGGAACGACGTTGCTCCTCCTTCACCTGCCTGATTTCTCCAGACATCTCCTTCTTGGCTTCCGCGACAGCTACTTTTCTTTCAATCTCTTTTACCTGACGGGTGGTGATTTTAGGCTTATTCTGCCTTACAAACTTTATATACTCTTCGTTGTCATCGTAGGATTCATCAGATGCCAGGTCAATATTAGCCTTCTTCTCCTCTAGCCTTCTTAAGTAATCCACCTGCTTCCTAAAAAATCCTTTGTACTTCTCTGGAAGATGTTCTTCGGCTTCTCTTCCGAACTCTGCAAAGTAACGACTGTCTTCATCTAGGGAATCTAAAAACGCATTATCCTCGGGGGTTACTAAAACCCTACTGGTTTCTTTTTCCTCTGGAATTGTTTCCTCTGGAATATCTAATGTTGAGAAACTATCTTCCCCAGGTAGCTTCGAGAACGGATCTTCCTGGTCGGACTTATTTACCTTTAACTTACCTTCCTCGTCCTTTGGTTTTTCCTCAGTATCCGCATCCTTCTTTTCCTCTTCTTCCTTTTTCTTATCGTCTCCGGGCTCTATTCCCTTTTCTTTCTGACGCTTTATTTCTTCGAGAACCTCATCCGCAGACATGCGGTTGAATACGTCATCTTCCTTCGTATCTACGTCGAAGTCGGTGAGAGCCTGTGGCTTCCCAACCCTATCTTTTAATAGGTCTTCTTCGGGAGCTTTCTTTTGCTCTTCTTCTTTGGCTTGGATTTCGTTGCCATAACCTAAAATAAGATCATTGAACTTGTTGAAGTCCTGGGGTTCCTTGTCCTGGGCTGGCTGCTGGTTGTTGTCCTGGTTGTTGTTGTCCATTTGTTACTAATTGGTTTGCTAGTTGTAAAAGCTGTGCGATGGCCTGCGAGTTTGCGTCCACCTTGTCCTCCAGTTCATTCGGATTGGATATGACAGGAGGAGCCTTTGGTAATTTCAGGGAGAATGGAGACCCTGCTTGTCGCCATAGCTCACTTATCATTGTCGACATCGATTCCTCTCCATACTTATCTATGAACATCTTGAATATCTCTGGAGAAGACATTATCCTGCTCATAAATTCCGCTATTACCTTTGCACCCTGAACATTGGATACTCGGTTAATGCCATCCCTTGAGGAATAATTAAACTCCATCCCAGAGAGCTGTTCAATCCTTCCAGTTAATGTAAGGTCAAACTCCTGTAGCTTGTATCCGGGGTTTACGTTCATTACCGGATTCCCTTCTTCACTTTCCAATATAGCAGGAGGTACAGGTTCAAACCCAGCGGCAGCCACAATCCTATCGTCATACCTTTCTGGTACAGTTACCTTAATGTCTTTTGAAGCATAGGCCATAAGGGACTGGTAGATTATCTTTTTCTGGGCTGCTCGACCCGCATCAATCCCAGAGGATACGTATTCTGACAATGCCTCCGTAGTACCGGAAACCAGTTGCACCTCACTTGCAGAGGTTTCCCTCTCTGACAGTTGCCCCAACTCATTGGGGGACATCATAAGAGATCGGTCCAAATAAGCCAGAAGGGTAGATATGCCCTTCAGTAATTCATTTATAGCCTGTCCTACTTCTGCCTGAAATAGATGTATAGGACGCTTCTGTGCAGATGGATTAGGAGCTGAGAATACTTGCTTCGATTGCTCTCCAGAGAACTCAAATGCTAGGGGTTGATTGTAATAAAGCTTCCCACTCAACTGGTTCATCAGAGTGTCTCTAAGCTCCTTTGGTATTTGGTCGGAATCAATAGCCACCAAAAGGATACTCTGGATCTTCATCAAGTGAAGCATTTGAGAAGCAAGGTTGTTCGCCTGATCTTCGTATGGCATTATCTCATGTGCCATTGAGGGGCTTAACACCTTGTCATCCATCCTGTCGTAAGACATTACGAAGGCCGGTGTGGTTGCCCTGAACTCTCCGAAAACAATGGTTCTATCACCTGCCACCGATACCTTCATCCATACTGGGAAAGGGTATTCACCGAGCATTTCATCTGCCGGTGTCAACTTAACGAAAAACTCAGTCTCCCAGAGTGGAGTGTCTGCGGTATTTTCGTTGTAATAGGCAACGTTAGTATCTATGTTGTTTCCCTCTGTGAAGGAATTTGCAGGACTGGAAGCATTCTTTACTATGCACCCATCAAAGTAGTAGTTGAAGTATGGGCCATACAGTTCGTAGGCATCCCCGAAGCTTCCTGACTCAGGTATCTTATCCAGATTAAAGAAGCGTTTGTCGTTCTTTATGTCCTTATATTGAAGTACGTTCCAATAACCAAAATGCTTTACCCCGTTGTCCTCATTGAGAGAGGTTATCGGGTATCTTGTATCCCAGAATGATCGTGTTGGATGTGGTGAAACAAAAGGTATCCCCTCACGGGTTATAATATTGTTTATGTCTCCCTCGGAATCCTTCTGCCATGTCCTGTCTCTTTGCCACGCAGAATCAGCTATTACAAGAGCGTAGGAGTACATAAGCATTTTCTCTACATGCTGAGAAAACTGAGCTCTATATCCGAATTGATCTACAATTTCCTCAGCTCTCTGAGATAGCACATCAGCCCGTAGCTTTTCCGTAATTTGGCCCGATCTTGCCTCGTACTTAAAGTATGGATACAGACTGTTGTACTTGTTTATCTGAGCTGCCTTTCTTCTTCTGACATAAGACTTAACCAGGTTCATACTGAACTCGGAAAGTCTGGTAAGGTTCAGAGCCTTTATGTTGCCGTCGGCCAGCTTCTCATTTACAATAAACTTTTCTTTCTTGTCGGCTCCCAGTTCATCCAACTGCTTACAGCAATCCTCGAAATTGATTAGGCCGGAAGCGTACAGGAGCTTTGGGAAGTTATCGGGAATTATTGGCTGCGCCTGCATAGCAAGGTCGGCAGACATATAAAACTGATAGTTCTTTAATCCTAGAACTCGTCCCTCGTAAATATCATTGGCTATTCTATTCTCCCAACTCTCTCTCTTTTTGTAGAGCTTGTCCTTGAATTTCTTCTTCAGTCCCTCCAAATCTTTACCTTTGGGTTTCTCATCGTAGTTGGAACTTATCCAACGATTGAATACGGTTTCCCCGTCAGGATTTAATTTATCTTCCTGAGCCGTAAACATTGCTCGTATGGCAACGTTGTCAGTCCCGTATTTCTTAAGTATGTCTGGATGATTCACGTGGAAGGTCCCCTTGCTTAATCAGTTTATCAACGATTGTTGCTTCTGGATTCCTTCCCCATTTGCAATAAAAGTAATACTGCTCAAGGTTTTCCCAGTGAACACATATAGCGGCGGTTGCTTTTAATTTACCCCTCATAAAAACAGCCGTATCTTTTCTACTCATATACCCCAAGCAGCATACTTCCCTAAACGTCTTTCCGAGCTGAATAGACAATCGCTTTACCCTTGCTCTTGTCCATTTCTGTTGAAGCTCCTTTGCCTTGGTTAGTATTAAGATTTCTGCTGTTGAATACTTTAGTCGTTGTTCCTTCAACAATCATTAAAAACGCCAGAGAATAGCGATCAACTCAAATGGAAGTGGTGCTTGGTCTAGTGCAAACTCTATCTCATTCAGGTCTTTAATTAACCCAAGGTCTGAAATCGACTGTAATCCTGACATTGCGAATACTGCTGTTTCTCCGGTACGCCTAAATAGTAATGTATTGGCTGGAGGAGCAACATATACAATGTTACATATCAAAGCTGATTGGTCTACACTGGTAAAGTTGGGGTCCTGCTGAATGGTTGGAGTAGCTATGTTTACAACTCCCCAGTTAGTGACGCCTCCGGGAACACTATAGAGCATGTGCTGGGCGTTCTTCGCTACAATGCTTTGTGCTTCAGCTTTTACGTTATCGCTAATGTTCTTTGTTTTTAAGTCTAGCAGTCTTGGGATAATCATTATGCGTTCTCCTGTCCTTCTTCTTTGGTTAGTAATATTACCCCTGCTGGAGAATCATCTTCTTCCTCCTGCACCTCCTCGGGTGGTTTGTCTTTCAACGTTACTTCATTAACTTTAAGTTGAAGCACTCCCTCGTCGTTGGAGATTATAGTAGTCTTTAATTCCTCAAAGGTAAGCTTATCCCCAGGTTTCCGGGTGATAACTAAGTTAGACAGTTCGTTGTCCCCTGACGCGTCCAACGTCATTGTATTTATGTCTACGTCTGGCATAGTCCTTTTTTAAAATCCAACTACCCTTTGAGGGCTTTCCTCTTCTATTGCAACATCTTTATCCTCCACAGCCTCGAAAAATATCTTGGGGTAAGATACGGCGTCAAACATGTGTATTTCTCCTGTGACTGTTTTAAGGGGCTTCAACTCATCTTCTTTCCCCAGCTTATCCTTAGCCATCCTAAGATTTTGAAACATATTATAGATCGGAACGCAGGAAGCAGATACCATTATTCTGTCTGACAACAGAAGGTCTTTGGCGAGCCGAATCCTAGCAGCCACACTTCCCACTCCCTTCGGCGCTCCTATCATCTTTATCGGGGTGAGGTCCTTATACTCGTCTCCTTCTTCGATAAGTCTTTTGCTTATCCTTTCGTACTCCATGTAAAGGTAAGAACCCTCGCGAGATACATTCAAGGCCCAGTTATCGCTTATGTGGTAAACTGGGAAAAGATAGGTGTTCTTCTGCGCCCCAAGCGGTAGCTCACACCAATACTTGAGCTTCTGGAGAATCTTCTTCACCATTACCTCGGTGTTGATCCTCTCGTTAATCATGTTTATGCAATCAAACCATCGCCATACCTTTTTACGTCCCACCTTTAGGTACTGGCCAAACGCCACCGCATTGTTTTTATCCCCAGGGTCATAGCCTATAATTATAGGTTCCCCGGCTATCGGTATAAGTCTTGTTTTTCCGAACTCTCCCTTCACTACCCTATTCTTGTTGTAGTAATGCTGGAACATGGAGCTTCCAACAACCTTTTCAACCCACAGCCCCAATACATCTCTTGAGTAGGCAGTCGGGTCGACGGCGGCCTTTTGCATCAGGCGCTTTATGTACCCTTCCTTATTCTCCAACCACTTGTTTTCGGATAGGGGAACGAAGTGAACGCCGTAGTCCTTATCCCACTCGACCCGCTTCTTATTCTCCCACTTATGGGGCTTCACGAAAAATCCCTGGTACACCCAATGTCTTTTACCGGCTTCCGCAGGATTACAGGTAGCTACATACTGCTGGGCTTTCTCCGCAACGGTGTTCCTTCTACCTAATTGCTGTATGATTGCATAGAAATAACTGGGGTCTTCGGTATTGGATAATTCATCAAACAGAAAGAATGATACGGCAAAGGGCTTTATTCTATCCTTAATGTGAGAACCAACCGGCATCGACTTCAGCATAACCCTTGAGATTCCCCCATGCCTGTTTCGTATATCCACAAACATGTTCTTGGATACGTCCATGTAGGGTTCCGGGGAGTGTTCCAGACCCATCCCTTCCCTCCATTTTCTTAGGTTTCCCGAAGGTCTTCCTGATACTTCGGTGGCCTCCGTAGTAAGTTTTTCCCAAGCTCCCCCAGTAGTAGCTCCAGTGAGGGTGATGTTCGCTATAAGAGCCAGGGCGTCGTTGTGCAGGTAGCAATGACGTATTAGCTTATCAATACATATCAGAGTTTTTCCCGAAGCTCTCCCTCCATGACTCAGAACGTAAGGGGATGGATCGTAATACACCCTCCTCTGGTGTTCGTTCATCGGAGGTTCCCATAGCTCTACCTCTTCCACTGTTTTATTCTACCTGAACCGGAGTTACATTTTCAGGCTCCTTGTAACGAACCAGTCTATTTTTCTTTGGCTTTGCGGGATTTCCCCCAGCCTCGCCTTGTAGATTCTCCCTCTCCATTTCCATTCTGGTTTTGGTTTGGCTGTTTATTCCTTCGGCTATACTCTTTATCTGGGCGCTTATCTCAATCCACATCTTTTGCCACATAAGTCTAACCTGAATCAGTGAGGGCATCCCCTCTTCCCACTCGTACTCAAACTCATTGTCTAAATACTTTTCCTTTATCCAGTCTGCTCTCTCTCTTAGGTCGAACAGTTGCTTGTAGAGTGTTCCCGTAGTTGAGTCCTGAACTATCTGGCCTCCCAGCTTAATGAAGTCGGCGTTTGATAGGGTGGACTTGATCTGCTCTGGGGTAAACTTCGATTCCCTCATTCCCTTAACAAATAGGAATTTCACCTCCTCCTCAGATATGAGGGACACCTGGTCTTTCGATAAGGCTGCTCCGTTCTTCTTTATGGAATCTACAAGAGTAAGCTCACTTCCGGTCTCATCATTCATCCAGGCATACCGAAGGGCCTCGTCCTTTCTAGCTATCCTCTTAAGTTCCCGAGTTCCCTTTATGTCATGCCCAAGACGATTTAAGGTCTGAACGGCAAGCTTCCAATCAAGGGAATTATCCGTACTGGTACGCTTTATGTAGGTAAATAGATCGTGTAAATCTGCTGGGTGGAGTTCTTGTGCTTTCTTCTCTACAGTCATATTCTGATGCCGTCCGAAAACTCTCTGAGTCGGCGCACTATAGCCTTTGCCCTCTCCTTGTTCTGAAACATTTCTATAACGCTTTCACCTTCCCTTTGAGTGGTTGCAAATATGGGTAGCATGTTCCTGGTGCGGGTGTCAATAATTCTAAACAACACATCCTCAACCCTATCGGAACACTTCTCGGCAAATATATCATCTATAAACAAAAGTGAACAGGTCTTCCAGGAATCCTCCAGCTTGGAATAAGCCTTGGTATCTTTCAGAGAGTCTAAAACGTGGAGACTTAAATCACCTACCCATATAATAGTAGGAATTACATTTTTGGTGAAGTAGAGTTTCTTTAGGTATTCAAACATCAACCGTGTTTTCCCGGTCCCAGTCTTGCCGGTAAGAATAAGACTCCGCTCGCTGAATTCTCTTTTTGAAAGCTCTTTCCATTTCGCAAGAGGGAATTGCTCGTGGGCTATCTTGGTTTCCCGGTAAAGGGGGGGGCATATAACTTTCCACTCCTCGTTCTTTCCCTGCATCTTTTCTATCTCACTATCCACCTCCTGTTCCTGTTCGTATTTTTTCAGACAATCATCGCATCGAACTGATTCCGGGTGATTCTTATGTAGGTAATTTAAAACCTCCGTTTTAATATTACATGTCGCACAGGTGGAATCCACCATCTTCCAATCATCCATGTTTATATCCATAATTAAAAAGCGTGTTTTGAGGTCTTTCTTCGTTCCTCAAGGTTTCTTTCGCTTAAAAGCATCTCGTATTTCCTTATCCAGTCTATTTCCTTGGGAGTATAAGTAAATCCCTGAAACCCATTTGTGGCTGCATTCTGTATATGTTTCAAAGCCAACCAAGGAGAGGGGTTATACTCCCTATCAAGATAGTTTATATGCCCCTGAAACAGCTTCTTCCAGTTCTTAACGGCCCCTCCTTTTTTCGATAATCTTATGTCTATCCATTCCTGAAATGCTTTCTTTATGGGCTCCTGATCTAAGAAATGAGGCCATTCAAATCCTTCCGAAACGACCCTTGGAGAGATTACGCGAGTCCCAACTACTCTATAATAAGAGCCTTTCTCTGTAATACGGAATTCAATAAGATTTTTCTCCTTAAGTTTATCTCTTAAGCGGTATATCTCAAACCTATCCTTAATCATCTCCTCCTCTAACTCTTTGGTTGGGATAAGCTTCTCCCCTTCCCCACACTTAAATAATAAATATAGGTATAGGGGAGATAGCTTGTTCCTGTCTGCTGTTCTATTGATTCGTCCGTAAAACAATCCAATGGATTTCATTTCGCTCTATTGTCATGGGATTTCTACCGATAAGGGCTCCCTTACTTGTAATGGGACTTCACCTCTTTGGGTCACTCGTCTCCGATGGGGGTTTTCATGCTGTGGATTCAAGCAGTCCAGCCTCCACCTCTTCTACTGTGAAGGGTGGTGGAATGAAATCCGTATGGTTCCCATGTGCGATTGCCCAAGGCATAGGGGGAGTTTCATTGTAGTGAATCTTATAAGCCTCGTGCCACCAGTGAGAGATAAACAACTTTGCCGCGTATCTCTGGGCTCTGGCCATAAGCTGCGCCTTTGGTAGCTTTCCCTTCATATACTCTTTATAAGCAATCGTTGTCTTCTTGTAGGTTTTCTCTCTTAGCGCTCTCTCGGCCTCCGACTTAAAATCGCCAGCATCATTCTTACTCACCTCTTGCTTCATCCGATCCGCGTAGACCTTGCCATAGTAAGCTCCTTCCTTTTTCGAGGAGAAACAAAACGAGTGGCCTATTAAGGAAACCAGGGTCTTAAATGCTCGGCAGCAAGGGGGAGGCTTTCCCTTTTCCCATTTCTGTCCTGGCACTACACCGGCAAAGGAATAGATATGCCCTGGGTGTTTGGCTATATCCATATCTATAAAGGCTATCAATCCGGTGGCAAATATGGGGCCTATTCCCTTATTGGCCATTGCCCACCTACCCATCTTCTTATGCTTGGCGTATTCTTCAAGTATCTTCTTCTGTTGATCCTCAAGCACCTTGTACTGAGAAAAGTGGTACTGGTTTATCCTGCATGGCTTTCCCTCTTTCAGCTTAGCCCTATACTGCTCTTCCAAAGATTTTCTATGCTTTTGAGTTTGGTAGTAGCCGCGAACTGTATCTTGTATTTCCCCCCTTCCTATACTCTTTGCAGATTCCCGAATATCCTTGTGTAGCTTTTCTACGAACTTTGGAAGTTCCGCATTTGTTAGCTTTTGTACTTTTGTTTTTGCTTCTGTTTTTCTCATGGTTTTAAGTTGGGCGATGTGGTTATTATGGTGTGTGGTTTCTAATGGCTCACTTTCTCCCAATGGGGTCTTGTTGTAAGTGGCTACATATTATGGAAGTGGTGTGCGATAAGGAGGCCGTCTGCATCCTTATGCTTCATTATAAATTCGGTATGTTTAGGGTAAAGTTCCATCCCTTTAAGGCGACTTGCTTTCTTTAACTCGGGTCCTTTAAAGCCAGGTATCAACGATCGCTGCCAAGTTCCTGAATCGACTGTCTCGTATCCTATACTCAGCATCTCAAGGCATTGCCGAGTAGCCAGGTAACAGGACATTCCTGACATACTGGAGTTAAAGAACTTTGGGTTTACAAAGGGTCTCTCTATAAATGCTCTTGGATTTCCAGCGCCCTCGGTGAAGGCCCGTATCTCCTGGGATAGCTCATGCCAGTCTAGCATCCTGAGCATCTTCTTAGACTTAGTATAGTGAAGGGCCTCCTTTACTGGGGTTGGAAAGAATACGCTATCTTCATCAGATATAATTGCTACAGCCCCGGTGGTCCCGTTATCTATCCCTATAGTTACCTTGGCCATTTAGCACTACCTTCTATAATTATGGTTTCAGGGAATTTCTCGGCCATAGACTTACATATCGTATTCCAAATTGGAACGGTAGTGGTTCTCCACTCTAGTATTTCTTCCGGTTCAGCAAAGAATCCCCGTATCACTTTTACCGAACACCATATAAATCCCGCCTTCTTCGCTATTAAATCTTTAGGGCCTATCTTTATGGCTCCCGCATAATATATAAGTTCAGACCCATACTTAAATCGTATAACTCTGGGTCTTTTCTTAGTATAGGCCAACCTTTCCCAAGCTTTCAAAACAACCTGGCTTGCTCCGGTCTCTTCCCTTGTGGTATTGGCTAGATTATATCCAGTCCTTATATCTTCATTCATCGTTATTACGTTCTTTTGAATGGTAGGTATTATCGTCAAGCTTTTTCGCCAGATAATCAAGGCCCCTCATAAATCTTTCCCTATCGGGGAAGGATTTCCTTAACTGTACCCTATGCCTGATTATGTTCAGTAGAGTAACCTCTGTTATTCCATTTGCCTCACTCTTTCGGTCTCCGAACCTAAAGAACTGGGGATCAAACTTTTCGGGTGGCCCCTCCACCATATAGTGATAGGCCATATCGGTATCTCCAAGCTTACCTACCGTCTTTATTACGATTCCTTTCCTGTCCTTGTTTCCTTCAACTGTTTCCATATTTATTTGACCTTATATGATATTTAATAATCACGTGGCAATATGATATTGAAAACTAAATATTATTCCCTTCTTCTAAAACTATTCTGGGTGATGGTTAAAAGGGGATGGAAATACCAAACTGGAGCCTTATCGAAAGACCAGGAGTATGACCCTGATGCTCACTCCCCAGAAAACCCTAAGCTCGGAATAGGAAGAATGTCGCCAATGGAACAAATGGAAATGCTTATACACTGGGAAACCTATAGAGAAAGACCCCTTAAGGATAAACTAGATAAACTCCAGCCTAAGTATGGCTTTGCCGGTTACAGAAGAAGGGGATTCGAAAGGGACTATCGTAGTCTAGGGATTTCTTGACACCCAACTATTAAGCAACTCTTAATAGTTCACCATGCCTAAAACATCAGGATATCCAGAACAAGAAGGTAAAACACACCGCAAACCCCTTCCTGCCAAGAAAGGCAAGATCACAAAGGGTGCTCCCATGTCCAAAAACATGAAAGCAGGAAAAGGTGTGAACTCTATGGGTCTTACCCGATAGAGCCACCCTCTTCTTTTAATTGTTTAGTGTTGTTGCGCGGATTCTCCGTGCAGTGTTTCGTCTGTGCCTTTTTCCTGAACTGTAGAGCATATCTTAATGTCCCTGAAGATCAGTTTGGCCAGGTAGAAACATGCTACGGTAACGAGTGAACACCAGACGATTGATGTACCGACGCCTACCACTTGTTTTCCAAGCTGGGAAATCCAATTATCGAAAGCAAAGGCTGTCATAAGCCCTCCAATGATACCACCGGCCAAGTGAGCAGGTATAACGTCTACCGTATCATCCAAATCAAGTATATCGTTAAACAGGTGCATTAAGCCCCAGGCTCCTACCGAACAAGCTGCTCCGATTCCTATTGCTAAAGGAACTCCAGCTACACCGGCTGCTGGGGTTATTCCAGCTAAGGCTCCTACGGCTGCGGTAGCAACTCCTATAACGGAAGTCTTTTGACGAGCTATAAGATTCACTATCACCCATGTAACCATTCCTGCGGCGGCTGCTACAAGAGATACAAACAATGCCATTCCAGCTTTTCCATTGGCGGCCAATACTGATACCGCATTAAAGAAAGGCCATCCCACTATAAGGAGTCCTATGCCTATAAGGGCTTGTGAGTTGTTCCACGCGTACACATCTCTATGTTTTAGTCTGCGGCCAGCAAAGAACAAGCCTACTGCACAAAGGATGCCTGAAGGTATGTGAACTACATTCCCTCCTGCAAGGTCTTCCACTCCTAGCTTAAGAAGAAACCCGTTATCTGCCCAGGACATATATGCTATTGGGCAATAGGAAAACGTAAGCCACAGTAAGGTAATAAAGGCTAAGGGAAGGAGCTTAATCCTACCCAGGATGCCTCCGAACCCAATTACAGGGGTAATTACAGCAAAGGTAAGTTGAAATCCGGCTATCAGTATCTCCGGAATTCCGTCTTCAGTTACACTCCCTTTTAGGTTTCCAAGGAATAGGTTACTGAAGTTACCGAAGAACTTCCCGACCCCGTTAAAGGCAAAGTTGTACCCGTATATTCCCCACATAAGGATCGCTATGGCTGAGATCACCAACCCGTTACACCATGTATTCATGGCTTCTGACTTCTTACAAAGCCCGCTATTCAGGACAATTACGCCCACTATCATCAACGTCACCATTCCTATACCCAGGGCAAGGAATGTGGAATTTCCTGAATCAATCAGGGATTTTACTTCTGGCATATTATTTACCCCAGGGAAGGTTTAGTGCTGAATGAGGACAATATGTTACCGCTTCAGCTAAAGAATAACTTCCGTCTGGATTCCTTTGCTGCGTAGTCACCTGTAGGAAAAACCCCGCTGTAATCCCGTCCTTACCTACACTTAGGATTTTCGTACTTTTCATCCATCCCTCTTTTTCAGAACTGGCCTTACACAGAAGTTTCCATGCGTCTCCATCTCCGAATACTTTTACATCAGGAACATTTTTAGACGTACCTGATATATCACTGTTATGTAATGTTTTGTTCATATCTTTTTATTTTATTGTTTGTCGTTATTTAGAAAAGAAAAGGGGGAGTGGCCCTTCACCTCCACTCCCCCGACCGTCTTTCTCTGTTCCCTAGTTCTACATTAGGAAGTTAAAGGAAATCCCTCCGAAGAGGTTTCCTGAATCTTTCCCAAAGGATAATAGCCCTGAGTAGTTTACACTAGCTGTTGCCGTTACTGCCTCAGTTATACTAAAGTCTTTCGATGCTCCGAAGGAATATCCATGCAGGTTGCTTTCGTCTACTCCATGATAAGCTTCGTTATACTCCGCGTTCGAGTAGGATATTAGCGATGAAAAGTCGACACCGTATCGTGTAGCTCCCACTCCAGTCTCCAGGTAAATACCATCAGCACGATCAATGTCATAAAACAAAGATACATAGGGCGAAACATGTTCTGCATCGTAGGTGATAGTCCCGTATACCTCTCTTGTCCCGAGGTCTCCTGTAGGAAAAACATATTCAATAGCTCCAATCTCTCCATTTAATTTTCCTTTCGTTTTGCTGTAGGCTATAAACAGGTCGACCTCGTTAAAGTCGCCCATCTTATTGCTATAGTCAGGGTGGATCAGGTTATTGAACCACGCGCCTACAGTAAGACCTTTCTCAGTCGCAAGTGATACTTGTCCCTGGGAAATAGTCTTTTCGTTTAAAGTTTCCTGCCGCCAGTTATACTCACTAAAAGCGCCTAAATCAAAGGATAACTCATACGTCTTTTGAGCCCGCGATATAAGTGCGGTAAATAATAGGGGAACGATTAGTAATGTCTTCATTTTCATATTCTCAGCTCAGTTTGCTGTATATCAGGGTTTGTCAAACTCTCTTTTTTTACCTTATACTCTCCAATTAGGTCTTTAATAATACTGTTTTTATTATCAGACTTCCCACCGTCTATGGTATCTCGAATAAGCTTTTTCTTGCTTTTTATTATACCCATTATCTTTTCCTCTACAGTGTTCTCTCCCAATAAGTACCAAGAGGTTACGGGGTTGGTTTGGCCTATCCTATCAACCCTCCCGGTGGCCTGTTCGTGAACCACCGAAGTCCACCCCAACTCTACGAATAGAACGTCGCTTGATTCCGTAAGGTTATGCCCCTCGCTATCTGCCGAAAGGCTGCAAACAATAACTTTTACTTCTTCCTTGTCCTTAAATAAGTCAATGGCCTCGGAGGAATTCTTGTACGCCCCGGTCCACACCGAATCCTTTATGCTTTCGTGAAGCGCTTTCTGGGCCTTTCGGTGACTTGCAAACACCACAAGCTTTCCCCCTCCACTCGTAAAGTTCCATATCCACTCAAGCACATGGCGCATCTTTCCTTCGGATACAGCCGCCTTCATCTTCTCCAGCCTTATAAGAGCCTCTGCCTTTTGCTCGTCGTCGCTTAGAAGCCCTATAAACCCTTTCTCATATACCTCGTACTCTCCCCGGTTATCTATTGGTATCTTGATTATAACGTCTCTCTGGGGGGGTAGCTCTTTCTGCACCTCTTTTTTCCTTCTCCTTATAAAACAGGTGCTTCGTAATTCATCCCCAAGCTCCTTCATGTTTTGAGTTCCGGTTATCACCATCCTGAACTTCCCCGGGGAATTATAAATCCTGGACTTGGTACAGTATTTAGCAACGAACTTTATGTATCCTCCGAAGTGGGATTCAAATACTCCTAAGAACTGCAACTGAGGAATAAGCTCCAGTATCCTGTTTTTTATCGGGGTTCCCGTAAGACATATTCGGTATTCCGCAAAACAGTTTCTAGCCAACTTAAGGATAGCTTTCGTTCTCTGGGTAGTGGAACTCCCTATGTTATGGCTCTCATCTAATATGATAGTTCTCCAGTTGGTATCCATCAAGGCTTCCAGATTCTTCTTAACCCCGTTGTAATGGACTATCTTTATATAATCTCTACCTATATCGTCTATCAAAGCCTCCTGGTTTATCCACTTCTTAAACTCCCTCTTCCAGTTCGACTTCAGCCCCTTTGGGCAAATAACAAGAATAGGGTAGCAACTCTCGGTGGCTACTATAGCCTGGGCGGTTTTCCCCAGACCCATTTGGTCTCCAAGGAGAACTCTCTTCTTATCCTGGATATATTCTACCCCTTTAATTTGGTAGGGAGTTAGGTTCACCGCTTATACACAATGTTTCCGTCTGCATCCTTGATGATTATTCTACCAGAATAAACCCCACGTGCTGCCAGAGCTGCTTCTAGGGTATCGAATTGGGTCGTTCTCTCCCCATAGAAGGGGTCACTTGAATATAGTATGTAATTTTTCATTCTACTCCTATTTCCCTTCTTCTTTCCTCCAGGTCTGTCAGCAGAGAACCAAGTGCATCTATTTTTACTTTCAGTTCTTCATATTTCATCGTTTGTTGTTTTTTTCGGTTATTATTGCATCTAACCAGAATTCCCTGGCTTTTCGTATATGCTTACATCGAGTTAAGTTGGTTATCTTTCCAGTTACTTGGTATCTGGGGAGCTTCCTGATTACAAAGTCTTCACAGGTACAACTACCATTTCCACTCAGGTCGCAAATATCAACGTGATGATGCCCCTTCCGGGACAAGCTCTTCACTAGACACTCGCCAAAATGGTCCCTCGGTATTATCTGTTCGTGTTGCGTGTTCAAAGTGTTTCATGTATTTACCCGGCTTGCCGAAGGCATCTTTAAATCCCCATTCCACCGGGTATCTCTCTGCAAATAACCCACATAGCGTTTTCTTTGCGCGAGTCATAGCCACATACATTATCCTATCCTCCTCTGGCTCCTCGTTCATAGGGAACTGTTTTTCGGATAGGCCATATACGTAAACATTATCGAACTCGTGGCCCTTCGCCTTGTGAGCCGTAAGCACCGATATAACTCCCTTGGTTGGTGTCCAGTTGTAATCGTCTATCTTATTCCAGTCTGACCATCTACCTGTCTGTTCCATGGCTGCATTTATCTTATCATTTACATCAGGGAACTTATCTCCTAAAAGATCCATCAACACCCCAGTAAATTGAGGAATCATATCATCTCTTTTCTTTAAAGGTGCTTTAAGTATTCCAGTTAGTTTATCTAAACAATATTTACTGTTTCCTAATAAAGCATTAGCCACTAAGGAAACCTTCTCGTCTACATCTCCGCTAGAACGCTTAGACACCACCTCATAGTTCCATGAACCCTTCTCAAGAACCTCTCCCACCTTCACGCAATCATAGTTCTTTCTGCAAATTATGGCTGTCGTTCCAGATATGTCTAATAATATGTCATCAATGGACCCTATCCCCGCTATAGTGGATAACCTTATCTTCCATCCCTCCCTATCCTCAGTGAATCCACAGGACTTGTTGGTGGCTCTCTCGGTCAATAATCCTATGGCTTCGGGAACTCTAAAGTTCTTTATCAGGTTCATCCGCACAGCGCTTTCCCCAAACTCCATCTCCTTAGCCCCCCGGAATGAATATATTCTCTGGTTTGGGTCTCCTACAAAGAATTTAGTAGTGGTGTTTAGGCGCTCATAGAAATCCATGTCCTCCCTATTGGAGTCCTGGTACTCGTCCACCAGGAGGTGAATAGGTTTCCTTTGGTATGCCAGTCGGCACGTAGCCACCCTCACTATCTGCTCGTAGTTTGCTACCCTTCCCCGGTGACATATCTTATCGAACAACTCTAGTTGATCTTTGTCCTTAAGGGAGAGGGATCGGTCGATTCGTTTACTCTTTAGCTGACTTAAATCCTTCCTGCTATACCGTATCATCTTCTCCAGAAAATAATCATCCCATTGCTTATCGGTAAGTATGCAATAGGCAGGATACTCCTCGTTTACTATCTTCAGGCAATAAGAGTGCAGCGTCCCTATAAACTGAATACCCGCAGTTACTTTCTCCCGTATCTGCATGGCAGCAGCGTTCGTGTAGGTAAGGCAAACTATGTCGGACGGAAATACGCTTGGCCTAAACAATAACCAATTTACCCTTTCGGCAAGAGTCGTGGTTTTCCCAGACCCAGCTACCGCATCTATAACGGTAAATGCGTGTGTGCTTCGTGCTGCCCTTATTTGCTCATCATTTAGCTTCATCTTTTATTTGAATCCCTCCTACTGACAATTCTTCATTGTTTGGTACAGTAAGAAAAACCTGGTCTATCTTCCCTTCCATTAGCTTTTCCGTAAGAGACATTTTAACTCGGTTTTGATTCCCCTCAGAAATCCTTCCGAATTCATCTATCATAAGTATTCTGGTTTCTGTATTCTGAGCCAGATACAATAATATGCTTTGCTGTATAATCTCTTTCTCGGAGCCTGAGAAACAGTCCATAGGGATAAAAGAATGGCCCCTTAGACAACCGATTCCCTCTTTCTTATCTACTATTATTTCTCCGTCTATTATTGGGGAGGCAACCTGACGTATTATCTCCAGCCCTTCATTAAGAACCTTGTTTACCTCTTTCTCCTGCTGAACCTTTAGCCTTTGGTTCATCTTCTTTATCTCTCCCGAAACGCCTTCCAGAAACTCTTTCCTTTCTTTTGATCTCTCAAGGTCTTTCTCTATGGATTTTACCATCTTCAGATTAGAGAGTTCATCAATAAGCAACGCCTTTATTCCATTCCTCTCCTCCAAGTTTGGTTTGTCCTTAAGGAATTCATTTATCTCAGCCAAGGTCTTTTTACCAACCTCTATGGAAGTCTCGTGCCTTTTAATATCTACCTTAAGATCCTCTATGGTTTTATTTCTTTCCTGATACTCACTAAGCTTTTGCTTCCTTAGCTTAAGAGCCTTCTTGTTTTCCTTTAATAATACGTTGGATGCGGAAATCTCTATATTGTTATTCTCCTTATCCAGATACTTGTCCTTCCTTAACTGCTCCAGAGTAGCCAATTCCTTCCTATAGCTACCCAATATGTTATCCGACCATCCATCGCCCCAGTTACCACACAACACGCATTCCTTGGGGTTCTTCCGTATGGCCTCTATCTTTTTCCCGATCTTTAGTATGTCCTTATCAATACTCTCTATTTCCTGATATATCCTGCCTTCATTCAGCTTTAGCTCGTTGTTCTTAGGTGTCTCGGTCTGTAAATGCTCTTCCATAGAAGCCAACCTTTCGGCGGCTTTCTCCATATCTGGAATTCCACTTTTCTTAAGGTCTGACAGGGATAGAGATTTCTCGGCTATTAACTTCTCAAGCTCAGAAAGGCTTTCCTGAGTGACCTGTAGGCGGGTTTCATTTGCGTCTACGGCATCCATATCCCTCATATCTCTATCTATCTCTCCTTTAGACCTTATATCAGTCTCGGATAGGTTCTCATACTTTTTAAGGCTTTCCTCGTACTCAGCCACTATCCCTCTGCTGTACGACTGAACAGCATATATGGATTTCGATACTGCTTTCTGAGCCTCCTGGATAGATTCCTTCCCCTTCCAATCCTTAATAAACTCCAGCACCAGCTCTTTCTCCATATCAACCTTCTCCATTAGGATTCCGTGTAGCTCATCCCCCACACAATCTATACTATCCTCTTTTGCCATCATCTGAAGAAGGCTCCTAACTATCTCGTTTGAGCTTTTCTGAAAGAAGGCATCCTTGTCCACCAGGGTAGAAACAAGTGACTTATCTGAAACCTGACCCTCCCTTTTTGTGTTTATTACATTTCGCTTACCTTCGGACGCCTCGTATAGGAATTTCCCCTCATCGGTCTCCATGTATATTTCTATCTTCCTGGGAATCAGCTTACTCTTTCTGGAGGCGTTCTGAAATATAGCCCTTGGGGTCTTTCCGTGTCCCGGAATATAGCCGATTAAACACAGGGATATAGCACTAAGTATAGTGGTCTTTCCACTTCCATTGATTCCCGATATTATATTCAGGTCGCCGAATTCAAAGGAACGGTTTATCCCCCTGAACCCCTTTATGTTCAGTTTATTTATTCTCATCGTTGTTGTTTTTGTTTAGAAAGGAATCTCGTCGTGATCCTCTAGTCCATCGGAGGAAAACTTTGGCTGTGGTTTTGGTGGAGGCTGAGATGGAGGAGGAGGTGCGATAGGTTGTTCCTCCGGTACACTCATGTCCTCCGGTATCCTGCGGAGAAGTCCGTCCTTCTCCAAGGTAATTATAAGGCTCCTGGCCAACGTGTGAAACTCGGCTCCCGCTATCTCTATATTTATTTCCTCTTTTACCGTCTTAGAAGCCAGCTTTGCGGCAGTATAGGCAGCAGCTACCAGATTTGCCGTCTTTCTAAGGGTTGTCCTTATATTACTTGCTCCTTGTGGAGTTGCGGTAGGCGCACTCTGAGTAGGGGGAGAGAACGTATTATCTTCACCCGACTTTATAGGAGCCCCGTCCAGCAATATTTGAGCAGCCCCTTTAATCTCCAACTTAGGGTTATCTTTATACTCTTGTAACTCTATTCCTATAATACCCTGCTTTTCGGTGTGCTTTCCACGAATTAAAACAACCTTTCCCTTTAGATCGGATAGATCAGGGTGATTCCAAATAGTTATTCTTATCCAAGACTGGCCGTCTTCCCCTTCAAGTGAACCGGCTTGCATAGACCATTCCCTGTCATCCTGGGCTTTCCCGTTCTTGCGCTCATATAAATTCTTTAGCCTTCCTTTTACAGCGGGTATCTTTGTTCCCACCATAAGCTCCAATACTTGTTCTATGGTAGCTGCATCTTTCATATTGTTTCTATAATCTCTGGTTCAATGTTATGGTTTAATAAATTAAGTATCTGTTCCTTGGGATTCTTTCGTGTAATCTCATAGAGGCATATCTTTACCTTTTTATTTGTGGATTCCTTTATCTTCTTGGCTGTACGCCGGGCCTCCGTAGCTCCCCCAAAGAACTCTTGGAATCCCTTTCTAGGGAGTATCTGAAATATCTTCACGAGATAAATTCCCGTAAATTTTTATTCGTTTGTCAAATAGAAATACTGCTCAGGGATCATTAAAAGTATCCCAAAGTCCTATGCCTCCTGAAATAGACCCGGCGACGGCTCCTACCCTGGCTCCTATCGAGCCTCCTAGGATAGAGCCTGGTATATTTCCAACCGCTCCACCTATTATCATTCCAACTGCTCCACCTCCCAATGCTCCTGCTGCGTCACATCCTGCCGTTGCTACTACCCATCCCCAGAATCCTTTGTCACCTCCAGTAATATTTCTCCAATAAATTACCGATGCCTTGGACTGGTCAAAGGCAAGCATAGCTATTTCTGATTCTACTCCCCATTTCCAAGTGGAGAAATGGTCTGCCAGCTTTATAAAGGTTTCAATATCCTGTACGCTGTACAGGGACTTGATTGCTTCCTTCAGAGAATCTGATATGTTCAGTTGCTCAAATAGGACTATGGCATCAAAAGATGCTGATTCAAGTGCATCTACACTGGATTCCATATAGGAAATATAGTCTCCGTATCCTTCTTCCAGAAATAAGTTGGTCAGGTTTTCTTTTACCTTTTTGCTGTCATACTTTTCTCCTAAAGCTTCCGGATACTGCTCAAGGTATCTGTCGCATAACCGATTGTGTTCGGTCACGATAAGGTAATTCTCCGTAGAGAATCCCAATAGGGAAGAGGTAATGAAAAGGGGAAGAAGGTAACGAATCATAGTTGTTGAAAATATAGTTTTTCGATAGCATTGAACCGCTTCAGAGTCTTATTCAAATTACCCATGAAGTTCTCTCTATTTACATCTCCAAGTATTTCCTGAAGTCTCTGACATAATTCTATTCCGAACTCTATTATATCAGGCTCTATATCCGTTCTCTGCGACCAGTCTTCCCATCCAAGGTCAGCATCATACGAACTCCCCAAAAAACCTCCTATAGCACTATTCAAAACCTCTTCATCAGGTGTCTGTAGTGTAGATTGATACCCTACAAAAGATAATTCTGTAGAAGCTGCGTAAAAATATCCTGCATTTCTGCGAAGGAATCTGTCAAACTCAGGATTGGATGAACGTATAAATGTGTCACCAAACAGAGAAACACTAAATAGTAGGAATATGCTTAATAGTTTTTTCATTTTACCAACTTACTTCGGATTGATACCGCAGCCACAGACAAGCCTATTCCAGTAAAAACTCCTCCTACGAATAACAACCGGTTCATGTCTTGGTGTTCTTGGGGAAGGGAACTACTATCCCGGCTCCATTATTTTCCTTATCTTTAAGGGCGAGTATGTTGGTAAGTTCGTTCAGCTTTGCTGCAAAATGCTTTGTTCCAGTAAGAAGAAGTCCTATAAACTCTCCACAGTCTCTAAACTCCAACCTATCCCACACCTTAAATTTATCCTGCCTACGGTATCGGTAGCTGATCTCAAGCTTCTCCTTCATAATCCCCAGTTGCCACTCCACAATACCATGTATAATGTCGTTCATGGTCTGGTCATCCGGTTTAAATCTCTTATTCTTCATGGTTCGGGTAGGAGGTTACTATCGACCAAAGGCAGATAAAAACAGAGGGGATTACAATAAAAACTCCCCATAGGTGGTTGTTTAAAAGCACTACTACCCCTATCACGAAGGTTATTAGAGTAGTTATAAATATGTAGTATTTAACATTTGATCTCATCTATGCAGCTTTCTTGCCTTTCTTTTTGTTTGTAGTCAAGTTTTCCTGTAAATTTTCTCCCGTATATGTTTTCTTAACTACACAATTCCCACTCAACTCCAGGAACTTCTCATACCCCTTCAATCCCCATCGAAGACGCCAGGTTATACACCCTATCACACCAGCCAAATCCCTGGCGTTCATCCTGTCTATGTCCTTCATGGCGGAAAGTGAACGAGCCCTCACCTCATTCCTGATAGGCTCCATGTTTCCGTCGTTGTAGACCTTTCCAAATACACGCACATACCCCAGCTCTGACTCCTTTATAGCCCTAGCCACCTTTGCTTCCTCTACGGTATCAAAACGGCCACAGTTTATAGTTTTCCTATCCTTATCATACACATTCACCTCATACCTAACCCTATCTCCACTCAGGGTCCTCTTTATTATTCCCGTAGGTAGCTTTTCTTCCATGCCAGTAAGCTTTAAACGGAGAGCTGTATGGAAATCGGTTCTTGATAAATGAACGTTTATACGCTTCCTTACAACCGCTTATGGACGACCACGAAAGGGAAGCATACGAAAGAGGGAAGCTGAACGCTACTATAGAAAATCTCGTAAAACTAATGGAGGATGGGCGTCTACGATTTACAAACATCGAAAAGGAACTCATACACCTAAAAGAATCTCGGTCAAAGCTAATAGGAGCCCTCATAGTAATAAATGTTGCATGGCCTGTTGTTATAGCCATCGTCCTGCCTTTACTATCCAAATGATGAGGTACGACCCATTTCCTTTCTTTAGTTCAGGAAATATAATAGGCAGCTCAATAAGCTTCCTTGGGATCATACTCTCTCACGTAAACCTCATTCTGTCCTTCATGCTTGTGCTTGTGGGGATTTCCTTCTTCTTCTTGGTCCATATAACCATAAAGAAAATTGTATCCTTCGACAAAAACCGAATAGACCGTAAGCTTTCCGTAGAAATCAGCTCCCTAAGAAAAAGAACATCTAAACCCCCATTCAGACATGCCAAGACCAGAAGACGACTTCCTCCTAGATAAGTGGTTCCTTAAGCTTGAGTCCTTAAGTCCAAAACACGTAGGTAGGATTACATACAAACTCAACGAATTAACTTATATCCTGGAGATAATGGATCACGAAAACAACTGGGAGAGTACGTGCTTCAACATATACGACATAAACGATCTCAAGGGAGTCTTTATCTTCTCCAACCAAGAAAAGCTAAGGGGGTTCATGGATATGAATAATATGAACTACGACGAGAGAGATAGTTCAGAATAGGACAACGACTAATTTACCCCATCTAGCCCCCCTTCGCAAACCTCCTTCCCCGCGTCGGGGGGCTTTTACATCTTGGAAGAGAAAAAGAAAAAACCATTTCATCGGATTTACCACAATCCCGACGATAACAGAAACGGAAGGAAGTGGCACAAGGGACCTCAGCGCTGGTGCAACGTTCACCAGTTCATAAGACATAGGGAAATCGTCAGGTTCTTTCAGGAGAAGGACAGGATGCCCCTCACCCTCCGCAATCGACACCTGCTCAATCCTAGGTACGGAACAAAGTGGTTTCCCTCTATGATGGAGTTCGTAGGCCATCCCTCACCAACAAAGCAAACCACACGGTTACTGAGGGGGCTTTACGTAAACATGTATCAGACGTTCCTACTCCTAAGACTGGGGTTTCACAACACCGATCACTTCGAGAATCTAATCATCCCCTTAGACAAGTTACACGAAACGTTTCTGCTACAGGAGTCCCTAATTTCCTTGCACCCCTATCCCTACACTTCAAAGTCCTAGTTTTTCTCATGTATGTTGTGGTTCGCCCCTGGGTTTGTCTTTTGGCCCAGGGGCTTTCCTCTTGACAGGGTGTTAAGTTTTTCCGTAAATTCTTAACTTAACCATAACAAGAAATACCCCATCTTTTTTCTTAGTGACTCATCTAAAGAGGATACCCCACTAACCGATAAAGGATTCAAATGTCAAAGACACCCCATAAATAGAGAAAGAACCAAGCTCGTTAATACCCCACAACGTGGAAGTGAACCAAATGACTCTATTACTCACCGGATCAAAGTGAACCAAAAATTACAGATTCACCAATAGTAAGGAGTGAGCCCAGACCCAAGATTCCCCACCATAACCAGAGCGATCCAATAAATCGTGATTCCCCAAAACCAATAAGAGACCCAGAAAACCATAATACCACATAACCATTGAGGGAGTCATTTATGATAATACCCCACATTACGCGAACGAGTCAATTAGACTAAATCCCTACAGTAAACAAACGAACCATGAATTGCCATTCCCCACAACGGATAAGTGACTCAAATTGTACAAAACCCCACAGCATAAGAAGGACTCACTCCACTTAATACCCCACTACACCAGAAGGAGCCATTAGAGGAAAAACCCCCACATTGAAGAAGCGAACCAAGCGAATCAAAAACCCATAATGCCCAAGTGATCCAAGGCATCTGAAACCCCACATTGAACTAGAGATTCAACGACATCAATACCCCAAATCAAATAAAAGATTCACCATACCCTATTCCCCATTGACGATCTAAAGAACCAGCATGTGAAATCCCCCATATCGTCTCAGTGACTCAATTCCAGATCATACCCCAATGGGAGCGAAGGAGTCATAAAACAAGTTACACCAAAAATACAAAACGAATTAGGGCATCAGAAACCCCACATCATGCGAATGACCCACAATGGATCAAACCCCAAACTAAATAAAGGGAGCCATCATAATTTAAATCCCCAAAGTTTGAAGAGCGACCCAGCTATCCGCAATTCCCCATACAAGTAGAGGGAGCCACATTAAAGGAACATACCAAAATCCCTGAGCGATCCAGGTAAAACCGAATCCCCATAATATTTAAGAGACCCACCAATAGAAAATACCCCAACTCAATACAGGGAGCCAAAATACGCTAAATCCCCATCATTTCCATAGCGACCCCAAATGTTTAAACCCCCAACGGAGACTAGGGAGCCAAATAAACCAATCCCCCAATGTATGTAAGCGACCTGCCTACTTCTTCCCGGTCTTCAATGGCTCTTTCTGCCACCGGGGGGGTATACAAGCTATCTTGGTAGGCTTGGGTTGGGATACGTAGTTGTCCTGACTCTTGATGTTACTCTTCTTGCTCATATCCCCACTGAAAGGACCAAGGGGATACCCGTCAACCTTCAATATTGACTTTTACCAACCACAGCCCTGTATAATACTTTCATTATGTCAGTAACCGCTTCCAAAGTTTTAAATAAAGATAAAGTAATAGTATTTAAAAACCCCGGAGAAACTCCAAAGTACGCGGAAAAAGAAGAGTTTCTTACAGGGGCCATACAATCAGCCTTCCCAATAGCACAACAGGAAATCCTGGAGGGAACCGTAGTCGTAAATCCAGGAGACAATGCAATAAACGGCTCCAACACTTTCTTTACCAAGCATTTCAAACGGGGAGATGTTATATTTTCCGAGGGGAATTACCTCCTCATAGCAGAAGTTGAAAGTGATACCGTTCTAGGGCTCTTCGATGACTCCACCGTATCTCTGGCTAATACACAGTACAAAAACGGCGGCCCAATACAAGAGTTCCTGGACGCAGAAGGGAATCGAATCGGAGCCTTGTCAGAAAATGGACTGGTGATGGACAAAGCTTCACGGTTTCAAGAACTAAGGGCAAACTCCTCAGACCCTAACGACGCCAGGGTCCCATACATAACGGGAACCTTAACAATCACTTTGGGAAGCCCCAACGTAGTTGGAGTTGGAACCAAGTTCATAGAGGAAGTAAAAGAGGGCCAAGTGTTGTGGGTAGAGGATGCAAATGCGTTTCTACTGGTAGATGCCATTAACTCCGACACCTCTATAGGTCTTCTATTCCCATTCCCAGGAGCCACAACGCCAGGGTCGAAGGCAAAGTTCCTGCCGAATCCAATAAGAGTTATAAACAGCCTCGGGGAACTTGTCCTGGACATACCAGCAACGGGAAAGATGTTTAACGCTACGGGATTGCAGATGGTTGCACTCGGCACATCTGAACCAACCATAGGTCTT
>Ga0255055_10000444_pt1 | contig 32309 bp, 29 predicted proteins | sample JV7_2_27_MG_FD_188633 | JGI IMG/M metagenome (GOLD analysis project Ga0255055, IMG submission 188633) | Seawater microbial communities from Jervis Inlet, British Columbia, Canada - JV7_2_27 | ecosystem: Environmental > Aquatic > Marine > Inlet | place: Canada: British Columbia | collected...
GTGATGCCGGCCTATTTCCCCCTGGAATTGATCTATGCCGCCGGGGGCTATCCGGTCCAGTTGTGGGGCAACAATTTACCCCTTGAAAAATCAGATGCCTATCTGCAAAGCTATTGCTGCTCTGTGGCCCGCTCGGTGTTGGAGCTTGAATTAAGCGGCATCGCCAAAATGGTGAAGGCTTACGCTTTTACGTCGCTTTGCGATACCTTAATAAACTTAAGAGAAATATATCGGCGGCTTTTTACAAAACCGACGGTGGAACTTTCCATCCCCATCACGCAAACAGGGGCGGCACGGCAAGCATACCTCAAAACCGTGCTTAAAAGCGTGACAACCGGGATAGAAGAAGTTACGGGTCAGCAGATTACGCCGGCTTCTCTGACCGAAGCGGCCACGCTTTATGGGAGCACCCGATCTCTTCAGCGAAAATTATACGGCATCCGCCGGCACAAGCCGGGTTTAATCAAAAACCACGATTTTTATACCGTCTTAAAAGCCGGATTTTTTTTGCCGGTAGACGTTTACAATCAGATGCTCGAAACCATGGTACATAAATTGGAGACATTATCCCAACCGCAGGGACGCCGACCGAAAGTTTTTATCTCCGGCATGGTTTTCGACCCGCTTGAAATCTATAAAATCTTTGATGAGTTAAAAATTGATATCGTCGATGATGATATAGCCAATGGATGGCGAACCGTTTCCAAGGAGAGCTTACGGGTTGAAAACCTGGTGGAAGGCATCACTCAATATTTGTTTAATCCGGCACCCTGTTGCTGCATATACAATCCGGACAATGACCGCCATCCCTATCTCTTGAACAAGGTGAAGCAATCTGAGGCTGACGGGATATTATTCTGGTACATTAAATTCTGTGAACCGGATGCCTTTGATCGTCCGCAGCTGATGAATCGCTTTAAAGAAGCGGACATTCCGGCCGCTTTCATTGACGTGGAACTCACCATGTCCAACTTTGAAGCCGTAAAGACACGAATCAACGCTTTTTGCGAAATCCTGGAAGGTAGATGAAATGACGTATTTAGCCTCTCACAAAAAAATGAAAGCGCTGATGACGGACTATTACTTCGAGGCCAAGACAACCCGGGAAAAACCGATTGCCTGGGTCACCAGCGGCGCCCCGGTGGAGTTTCTTTATGCCATGGATGTCTTACCCATTTATCCTGAAAACTACGCGGCCATTTGTGCCGCCGGGCATCAGTCGCTTGAACTGCTGGAAGCGGCCGAAGCCGCCGGCTTCTCACAAGATCTTTGTGCCTATGCCCGCACCGATTTTGGCGCAGATATTACCCAGGGCGGACCGGCCGCCGGACTGCCGCCTCCGCACTTCCTGCTCTGCTCCACCAATATTTGCAAGACCGTCATCAAATGGTATGAGGTCGTCGCGCGTAAATATGACGTGCCGCTGTTCATTGTCGACACACCTTTTCTTCACGACGGTTTGAGCGAGGAGTTGAAGGATTATACGATTTCGCAGTTCCAGGACCTGGAGCGTTTTTTATCCAATTTTATAAACCGGCCATTTGACCATAAACGATTTATTGAGGTTTTAGCCCTCAGCCGACAGGCTCAGGTGTATTGGAGAAAAATTCTTTATCTTTGCAAGACCATCCCCGCTCCCATCAACAGCCTGGATTCCTTTATCCACATGGGCCCCATCGTTACTTTACGCGGCACCCAGGAGTGCGTGGATTACTACAAAAGTCTCCATGAAGAGGTGGCCGAACGCGTCCGGCAGAAAATCGGATCCATACCGGAGGAAAAATATCGGGTGCTGTGGGACAACCTGCCGGTATGGTTTAAAATGAGTCGTTTAGGAAAGTTCTTTGAACAAAAGAATTGCACCCTTGTGGTAACCACCTATGCCAACAGCTGGGGTGGGTTGAGTGATTTTCAAGAGGATCAAAGCGGCGATATTTACCAGGCCCTTGCGGCCTCTTATCTAAACGTGTATATCAATCTTGGATTTGAGGAGCGCATTAAATATCTTGCCCGGCTGGTTGATGATTTTTCCCTGACCGGATTTATCATGCACTCCAACCGCTCATGCAAGCCTTACTCGGTGGGTATGTATCGCTTACAGGAAGAGGTATCAAAGCTGACCGGTAAACCGGGGGTTGTTATCGAAGCCGACCAAAATGATCCCCGGGCGTATTCCGATGCCCAGGTAGAGACCCGTTTGGAGGCTTTTATCGAAGCTATGGACCCTATCAGCAACAACAAATGAGCTAAAATTGAAAATGATCTAAAATGCCTAAAATTATGGTTTCGCTGCGCTCCATCTTTTTAAAATGGTAGAATTCCTCAACTTTAGGCATTTTAGATCATTTTAGGCATTTTAGGCACTTCTAACTGTAGAGCACCTTTTGAACTTTTATCTCTGTCTTCAAAGATGAACTGCTAATTTTGAGCTATATATCGCCCTACAGATCCTTTACGAGTGTTTCGGCGGCAGTAAATGGGTCGATTTTGCGATTATTTAAGGCATCCAGAAGTGTTTGATAGTCAGTCGATTCGCCGGTGCTGCTAAATATTTTGTCAGCCGCCATTTCCATAACGAGGCGGCGCAATAACTGGAATGTCTGTTCAAAATTGTGCTTGCCGAAATCACCGCTGTCCAGCAAATACTGGCGGTGGCTCCAAAAAGCATTCACCAGCTCCGCAATACCTTCAGCGTTTGCAGCCACGGTCTTGAGAACCGGCGGGTGCCAGGCATCCTCCGGAATTGTTCCCATTTCAAGCATACCCCGAAGTTGTGTAACGACCTCATCAGCCCCGGGTCGATCGGCCTTGTTGACAACAAACACATCACCGATTTCAAGTATACCGGCTTTCATGGCCTGGATATCATCACCCATACCCGGTATGCTGACCACGGCTTTGGTGTGAGCCAATTCCGCAATTTCGACTTCGGCCTGACCAACCCCCACGGTTTCGATGATAATGACATCGTATCCCATGGCATCCAGTACCATGACGGTTTCATAGGTTGTCTTACTTAAACCGCCCAGATGACCGCGCGTGGCCATAGAACGGATGAAAACCCCTTCGTCTTCAGTATGCCGGCCCATCCTAAAGCGGTCGCCTAAGAACGCTCCACCTGACAGCGGACTGGAGGGATCAATCGCTACCACGCCGATCTTCATGTTGCGCTGCCGCAATTCAGTTATAATATGGGTTATCAATGTGGATTTGCCGCAACCCGGAGCGCCGGTGATACCCAAAACAAATGCGTTTCCAGTATGCGCATAAAGGGCTTTGAGGCCTTCAATACCCATGGGGTCACCCTCTTCCAGCATCCGGATCAGTTTTGCGCCCGCCAACTGGTCACCCGCCAAGACTTTTTCAATATTTGCTTTCACAACATTAACTTCCATTAATGTCAGTCAGGGTTCTGGGTTCAGAGGTTCAGGGTTACGCCAATCTTGAACGCTGAACCTTTGAACGTTGAACCTCTGAACCATTTATAACACCGGATACATCCAATCCTTAAAGCGCTCATCATTGCCGCCGGCAATGCCATCCAGCAGTTCCGCTATTTTACAGGTTAAAGGTCCGGGAGCTTGCTCCAGCTGGCGATCATTGATCTTGTGGACAGGCAGAACTTTGGAGGGGGTGCTGGCTAAAAATATTTCTTCGGCTTCGAACAGCAGTTCCGGTTTTAACCGGCCCTCAAGACACTCGATCCCGGCGATCTTTGCCGTCTCCAGAACTGACATGCGCGAGATACTTTTTAAAACCGTTCCGGTGGCGGCCGTCATTAATTTATTATCCTTGACCAGAAACGCCGATTCGGTTCCACCTTCAGCAATATATCCCTGGGTATCCAGCATAACAGCATATTCAAAACCCTTCTTTTGGGCCTCCATCCGGGCAACCATGCCATTTAAATAATTGGCGGCGGCTTTGGCCTCGATCGGAACCGTCAAAGGATCCAGTTTGCGCCAGCTGCTCAGGAATAGGGTCGTGCCCTCTTCAAATGGCACAATATGTTTTCCTAAATCCTGTTCGGCATCAATTGCGAAAATAGATACAGTCAGCTGTTTCCGGGGGGGTAGAATGTCTACCGAAAACTCAGGATAGAAGCATATAATTTTCAGATAACCTTTTTGAAGACCATTGCGCTTGACGGTCTCGGCAACTGCTTCATAGAAATCTTCCTTTGTTAGCGGAAGCTCCATATCCAGAAGTTCTGCGGATCTAAACAACCGATCGATATGTGCCTGAAGCCGGAAAATGGCCGGACCGGAACCGGTCGCGTGCAGGCTGATAACCTCAAAAATAGCCGATCCCCTGCCGAAACTGTGACACATGATGTGAACGGTGGCGTTCTCCCAAGGGACATATTCTCCATTTAAATAAACGATACGATCTTTAATCATTTTCACCTCTTGATTGTTTTTTAATCCGAAAGCACGGAAGTTATAAAGTACGAAAAAAGTTATTTCCCGATAAATTTACGGCACCAAGACTCCATAGCACTTCACGCTAAATACTGTCAAATAATGGTACCAGATAACAGAGAACAGAGGTCAGATGACAGAAGACAGAAAACAGTCTGCTCCTTGTCCTCTGTCTTCTGTCGTCTGATATCTGTCATCTAAATACTGACACCTGAAACCCGACACCTATCATCTATAAGAAAACCATATTTAGTAAATTCATTACCAGGCGCAACACTGCTATGAATCGACCTTCCAGGTCCAAGGGCTGAGACCAAACCTTAGCCACTTGAAACGGTCTTTGAGCATTTGTGAAATATTTTTGCCGATTCGACACATCAAAAAATTTTCCGGCTTTAAGCACACGTTTGGCTCGTTGGTCTCATACTCTTGAAAGCCGTGGGGTTGGAAAAGATCGATGAGCTTTTCGCGGTATTGTCGGCCAGTCATGTCGGTGCCGGATAGGTCCCAGGTCCACGAATACCCTACCAGGTAAATAATTTTGTCTTCAATATGCGGATGCGAGAGCATCATTTTCATCATTCGGGGCGCAATCCCGACAGAGCGCCATGTCCGGCAAACCTCAATAGCTTTTATTTCCATCATGATCTTCGGCCCCAGTTCAGCCCAACGCTCATCCGGAGCGGGATATGCCAATACACCGAAACCGATGATGTTCTCAGGTTCGGCAACCGTCAGAACCACATTCGCATCAGAAGACCCGGCATTATCCTCCAGACTTTGCCGACGGGTATACAGAGATTTATAAGGCCTATGATTCTGAAACTGGCCATCAAAGGTGTATCGTCGGATTTGCTCCGGACTGCAAAAGGAATGAATACGTATATCGCCTTTGGGGGTTGGAAATAATACTTCTTTTGAGAACCTCTCGGTCATGATCGCAGCGGTGATGCCTTAATTCGCCCTTGTTTAATTAGGAAGGCAGGTTGAGTGGGATTTTATATAATATCACTCCCATTATCAAGGCCCTTCTTTTTTGTAGATGAGATTGCGAAAAATAAAAATGGCAGGCGCGCGCAGTCTAAACGCATCGCCTGCCACAAAATAAAAGGTTGGAATTATAAAAAAACTACTTCTGCGGTTTTCCAAGAACCTCTTCGAACATTTCATCATCCCATAGTCTTGAGTCCGCAACGTTCTGGCGGAACTTGATGAAGTCAATGGTATCCTGTCCGGTGATTCTTTTGGTGTTAAAAGCCCCGAAGCCCAGGAATGCTTCACCGCCCATATTCGCGGCCAGCCAGTGGCGGTGGCTGTTTTTGCAGATATCCCAGAAGTATTTCTTTTTCATGCGAATACCGTCGATGGATTTAATCAGGCAACCAGGAAAAAGATTGGCAAACGTCCAGATAACCTTATCGATTTCCTTGTCGAGCAATTCAAAATCCGCATTGGACTGATGCTCCTTTACAAACGCCCGGGCCTCTTTGGCGGCATCACCGGATTTATACTCACCGTAAACGATCTCACCGTCTTCGACATATTTATCGGTCTCAATCATGGGGTTGCGTACCCATTTGCCGTCCACCTTGAGGACCGGCACGACTTTGCTGATTAAATTTTTAGTTTTCATCTTGTAGGCGGACCACATCTCGCAGGAGACACAGTTCCACATCGCATCTTCGTTGCTGAGCATCCAGGGTAGAAAATCTGATGAACCCCCATCAGGCGCGGAACCGTGTCGCGGACCCGCCTGACCAAATATGGCCAAATCGGATGATAATGTCAGATCGCAAGCCATCCCGATTTCCTGACCGCCGGCCACGCGCATGCCGTTGACCCGGCAAACAACCGGCTTTTTGCAGGCCAGGATCGAATCCACCATGTGGTTGAACAACTCCATATACTGACCGTACTCATCGCATCGCTGGCTGTAGAATTCACTGTATTCTTTGGTGTTGCCGCCGGTACAGAAAGAATAAGGGCCGGTGCCGGTAAACACGACCGCCACAACGCTTCGGTCCAGGGAGGAATTTTCAAACCCGGCAATTACGCCTTTGACCATCTCGGTGGTGTAGGAATTATACTGTCTGGGGTTATTGAGCCGGATCCAGGCCACGTAAAGCCCCTCCTGCACCTTACCTTTGGGGTCTGTCAGGGGTCGTTTTTCAAAGACCACACAGGGTGCGTCCTCTTCTTTTCCCCAGTGTACATCGGTGTGCAACATGTGGTCTTTTAATTCATTGTCGCGGGGCATCCAGTCTAAAGCCATAATACTTACCTCCTTTATTGTTTAAAATGTTTCAATTCTTTTTTGTTATTAATCGCGAACCTTAAAAGTCAGGCGTCAGAACAATCCGTTTATCGGGGGACTCTTTGTGAGCCTCTTCAAAGGTTTCCACAATCGTACTCATGGGCCGGGTTTGCACAAAATCTTCTATGTTTATTTTCTTTTGAATGATCATATCCATAACCACCGGATAATATTCAGGCAGACAGGCCCATGTTCCCAGAATGTCGGCATCAAACGCCATCAATTTTCCAAACATATATTCGGCTTTGGCAAGCCCGTACCCGACCACAACCAGTTTGCCTACAAAACTAAGCAGGGCCAGCGCTATCTCCTGACCACCTGCGGCACCGGTAACCTCGAAGATTTTCCAACCGAAGCTTGTCAACCCATTCGCTTTACAGATACCCTTAAATTCCTTGGAAACGGCCCTGGCATCCTTGTCCGTGGAATTAATGACAAAGTCCGTTCCGTAGTTAAGGGCCCGTTCCAGTTTGGCCGGGTTGCGGGCGATGCCCACAACGGTATTGGCGCCCAGCGCTTTGGCAACCTGCCCCATATACTGCCCTACCCCGCCGGTAATCCCGACGACGACCACGTTATCACCCGGCTGCAAATCGGCTCTTTTGGCGGCCTGATAGGGCGTGGTGGCGGCGTCGGCCAAAACGGCCAAATGGGCGAGCGGTATCGCACCTCGATTTTTGACTTCACATAGATCGATGCTCGGAACCGGAATGTGGCTTGAAAATCCGCCATATATTTCCATGCTGTTACCCGGCATTTTCTGAGCCAGACAGCGGTTGCCGCGGCCGGTTTTACAAAGGATGCATTTGCGACATGGCATCACAGCGGGGATCACAACTTCTTTACCGATCCATTCTTCGTCCCCGGCAACCACCGTTCCGGAAATTTCATGTCCCAGTGTCAACGGGGGCTTTGAAACCGTGGGCACGCCATCATAAAAATACCCCAGGTCTGTATGACAGACGCCGCAGCCCGCAACTTCAACCAGCACATCACCGGTCTTCAGTTCTGGAACCGGCAGCTCGGCCTTTTCGATTTTACCTGGAGTCACCTTTTTGGTTTCCCGGTCAAATGTAGTGGGCTGGACCATCTGCCAGGTTTGAATTTTGTCCGGTACTCCTGTCATATTATCCTCCTTTTTAAAATTTTCGCTTGCTTTTAGCGGTAAAATTTGAAACTACTTTTTAGCTACAATGTAACTATATTGATGTCAAGAATTTTTATTGACTTCACAAGAACTCAGCTTTAATGTAGCTTCGACATTTTGTCGTGCAAACAGATAAACCAATAATTCCACAAGTTAGGGGCTTCGCCCCAATTGGCCTCCGGCCCCGCTTCCAGCCCATAGGGCTTACAGGCCGGTGGGTTGGGCCTACGCCCCCTAAGGGGAATGCTGGAATAATGGGTTCTGGGATAGTGGCTTCCCAAAATGGATGACCACAAAAAACTTAATATTTCCAACAAATTGTAGAAATACCGAAACGTATAATTAGGAGGATTTTATGCTACTGAAAGGCAAAAACGCACTGGTGACCGGCGGGTCGCAGGGAATCGGCGCCGCCGCCTCCCTCGAGTTGGCACGCGAGGGGGCAAATGTCTGTCTGACGTACCGCAAGCACGAGGCCGAGGCCATCAAATATGCGGAAGAAATTCAGGCAATGGGCCGCAAGGCCCTTGCGGTGCAATGTGATATTGCTTCCTTTGCCGACGCTGAAAAAGTTGTTAAAGCCGCCGTTGAAGCATTCGGCAGCCTGGAGATTCTGGTAAACAACGCCGGAATGAACTGGGACGGCGTATCCTGGAAAATGACCGAAGAACAATGGGACCGGGTATTGGAAGTCAACCTGAAAGGGTATTTTAACTTCACGCGCCATGTGGCGCCGTTTTTGAAGGAGCAAAAATACGGCAAAATTATAAATGTGACCTCAATTAACGGGTTGCGGGGAAAATTCGGTCAAACCAATTACTCCGCGTCCAAGGCCGGTATCATTGGATATACCAAGGCACTTGCAAAGGAACTGGGTGCTTTCGACGTAACGGTCAATGCAGTGGCGCCCGGCCTAATCGAAACCGCGATGCTTAAAGAATCGGAAGCCAGAGATAAAATTATCGATATGGCCATGGGGGAAAGCGCCCTAAAACGGGTTGGCCAGCCGGAGGACCTTGCCTATCTGGTGACTTTTCTGGCATCTGACAGAGCCAAACATATTACCGGGGAAGTCATTAAGGTAGATGGTGGGCAATACATCTAGAACCCATCTCAAAAATGTCTTTTGGCCCAATATCTTTGTTGGTGCCTCGTTTCAAATCCTCGACATACAACAGTATGCCTCCGGTTTGAAACTCGGCCCCGCCGCGATCTTGAACCAAAATCCTATTTTTGAGATGGGTTCTTATTGAAGATTGAATATTGTAAATTGAAAATTGATGGACTCGTAAAGGTCAGAAAAAACGGTCTTTTGCGAGAGTGTTTTATAACTGGTGTTTAGGCCTTTGGTTTTTTGATCCTCCAAACACAAAATACAAAACACCAAACACCATTAGGAGAAAATCCATGAGTAAAGTAGCCATTATCGGAGTCGGACAGAGTACATTTGTCAGAAGCTACCCGGGCTCTATCCGGGAGCTCGTATTTGAAGGATTCAAGGAGGCCATGCAGGATGCGCAGCTGAGCACCGGTGACATCGATGCTTCGGTCATCTGCTCGGCACCCGAATACGACAAACAGCGTTCACCGGCCGGTGTTTTTGCAGAATATTTGGGATTGAATCCCCAGCCGACCTTTTATGTCGAAACCCTGTGCTCCTCGAGCAGCACCGGATTAAAGCTGGCCTATTCTCTTGTGAAGGCGGGCCTGCACGATACGGTGGCGGTGATCGGATTTCAGAAAATGTCGGAAATCAGTTCTTCAGAATCCCAGGAACGCATGGGCCGGGGTGCCGATATTCAGTGGGAAAGCCCCTTTGGTACCATGATGCCCGCTTACTATGCCATGTATGCCAAAGCCCATATGGAAAAATACGGCACCACCTTAGACGATCTGGCGCTGATCCGGGTTAAGGCGGCAACCTACGGACAATTAAATGAAAAAGCCGTATATCGCAAACCGGTAGAGTTTGAGATGTTTTCAGATCCGGAGAACCGCATGGCCGGTCCGGTGGCCGATCCTCTGCGGGTGGGAGATTGCTGCGCCAATGCCGATGGCAGCTCCTGCGTCATTGTTGCCAGTGAAGAAAAAGCCAAATCTATTTCGAACAAACCGGTATGGATTTTGGGAGTCGGCGCGGCGAGCACCAGTGTCAATTTAGCTGGCAGAGACCTGTTTACGGGCTTAACCGTTGCCGAGCAGGCGGCGCAGCAAGCCTATGATATGGCCGGTGTCGGCCCCCAAGACATTGATGTGGCTGAAGTGCATGATTGTTTTACCATCGCTGAAATGATGGCCTATGAAAATCTGGGTTTTGCCAAGCCGGGTGAAGGCCGGGAATTAATCAGAAACAAAGAGACCTACCAGCAAGGCCGTATACCGGTGAATGTGGATGGCGGACTGTTATCCAAGGGCCACCCCATCGGTGCCACCGGTGGATCCCAGATCCGCACCATCGTCTTACAGCTGCGCGACGAGGCTGCCGATATCCAGGTTAAAAATCCGGAGATCGGACTGGTCCACAACATCGGCGGTGTGGGTCTGTATGGAAATGTGACCATACTTGGACGTTAGCCTCGCTTTTTTTGTGAACCGCAGAACACCGAACAAGGAATAATGAATGTCGAAGTGGAGATAAATTATGAGCAAAGTTAAAGAAGTAGACGATCGATTCAAAAAATTCGGTACGGTAAGCTTTACCGCTATTACCAAAACCAATGATTTTGTGGGCTACCTGGAAGACAACAAAGTCATGGGTACCCGATGCAAGGATTGCGGGATGGATTTCTTTCCGCCCCGGGCGGATTGTCATCAATGTTTTGCCAGTAACATGCAATGGTTTGAAGTCAGCGGCAAGGGCAAGCTGGTAACCTACAGCAAGCTGGAATATGCGCCCATCGGATTCGAGGAAGATCTCCCCTACTGCATCGCCCTTGTGGATTATGGTGATTATAAAGTGTTCGGTAGAATCGCCGGCAACCTTCCGGAGGACGAAATCCGGGTGGGCATGGCAATGCAAACCATTGTCAATACGCTGCCGAACGGGCAGTTGAATTATGTTTTTACAAAAGCGTAATTTAAATTAACCACAGAGCACACAAAGATCACAGAGAAGAGATTTTAACTATAAGAACCTTCTACTAGAAAAAATTCTCTGTGAACTCCGTGATCTCTGTGGTAAAAATTAAAATAAGGATCAAGACTATGAGCGAATATAAGCTTTTAAAAGTCGAAAAGGCTGACGGCGTGGCGCGCATTACATTTGATCGGCCGAAACACAATGTTTTGGATATTCAAATAATGAATGAACTCAACACCGAGTTGAAAGTTCTTGCCGCCGATGATCAGCTGAAATGTCTGGTGCTCAACGGCGAAGGGGCCAGCTTTTGCGCCGGTGTTGAAGTGGCGGATCATAAGCCGGAGATGGCCGCTGAAATGATCGAGACCTTTAACCGCATTTTTGAGCTGATCGACCGGCTCGAGGTCCCCGTCATCGCTTCTGTACACGGTGCCTGCCTCGGCGGGGGCATGGAGGTTGCCATCGCCTGTGACATCATCGTGGCAGCCCAAAGCGCCCTGTTCGGCCAGCCGGAAATCAAACTCAGCTTTTTGCCGCCCTATGCCGCCGTGCGATTGCCCCACCTGGTCGGCCCCTCGAAGGCAATCGAAATCTGCACCACCGGTAAACGGTATAGCGCCGAAGAAGCCCGGCAGATGGGAATGATCTGTTACGCCGTCGAAGATGATCAGCTGACCGAAGCCACCGACAAACTCGTTAAGGAAATTCAATACAACAGTCCGCTTATCATTCGACTGAATAAACAGGCAGTCAAAAAACACCTGGGGATGCCGTTGCCAAAAGCCATTGAAAGCGTCAGTGATCTTTTTCTCAATACCTTGATGAAAACAGAGGACGTGGTCGAAGGGATCAAAAGCTTCGAAGAAAAGCGCAAACCGGTATGGAAGAACAAATAGGATTGAAAATTTAAGATTGACAATTGAATATTAAAAAAAATAGACCTTATTCCTTTAACAATATTCAATAATAAATATTCAATATTCAATTAATCCGGAGGATTATATGTCACAGATTAACAAAATCGCGGTTATTGGCGCGGGGAATATGGGCAGTGGCATTGCCCAGAAGATTGCCCAGGAAGGTCTCAACGTCGTTCTGGTAGATACTAAAGAAGAATTCGTGGAACGCGGTATCAATGTAATCCGCCAAACGTTAAAAGAGGCGGTCGAGCGTAAGATTCTTAGTTCAGATCAGGTTCACGATATCCTCTCGCACATCATCGGCACATGCGACTTTGAAATAGTTGCAGACGCCGATTTCGTTATTGAAGCCGTATTTGAAGACAAGCAGGTCAAATTCGATCTTTTTGAGAAATTGGATCGGATCTGCTCCGAGAAAACCATTCTGGCAACCAACACCTCCAGTTTTTACGTTCACGAATTTGCCCAAAAAACCTCCCGCCCGGACCGCTTTGTGGGGCTGCATTATTTCTATCACCCAGCTAAAAACCGCCTTCTGGAAGTCATCCCCCATGAAAAGACCAGCGCCGAAACCCTGGAAAAATCGCTTCTGGTGGCCAAGCTTCATGCTAAAACCGCCATCGTCGTAAAAGATGCGCCCGGCTTTGCCGTTAACCGATTCTTTGTACCGTTTTTAAATGAGGCCGCCCGCATGCTGGAAGAAGGCCTGGCCGATATTGCCACCCTTGAAGAAGCAGCAAAGCAGGCGTTTAAAATCGGCATGGGTCCTTTTGAGCTCATGAATGTCACCGGAATCCCCATCGCCGTGCACTCCTCTACCACCCTCAGAAATGAACTGGGACCGTTTTACGCCACTGCCGATATCATAAAAGCCCAGATGGAAAAGAATGAAAACTGGGATCTATCCGGCGATGTCGATGAATCCAAAATCCCGGCAGCCAGGGATCGATTTTACGGGGTGTGCCTCGGAGTCGCAGCGGCGTTGGTGGATGAAGGTGTCGCTTCCATTGAGGACACGGATCGGGGAGCTAAAATCGGTTTGCGCTGGCTGATGGGCCCCTTTGAAATCATGAATAAAATCGGCATCGCAAAAACGTATGAAGTTGTAGAAGCCATTACCCGAAAATACCCTGATTTCAAGATGCCCAAAGTCCTCGCAAAGCAAAATGAAATCGGCCAACCCTTTGCCTTTAATTTTGTCGATCTGGAAATTAAAGGTGCGATTGCCTATATCACCATAAACCGCCCGGAAGCGATGAATGCCTTAAACGAAACGGTAGTGGCCCAACTCACCCGGCGATTTGAAGAAGCTGACAAGAAACAGGATGTCAAGGCCATCGTGTTTCAGGGTGCCGGCAAGGCATTTGTCGCCGGAGCGGATATAAAGTATTTTGTCGACAAAATCAAAGCCGATAAAATAGCAGATATTGCTAAATTCACGCGCAAGGGTCACGAGCTGTTGCTTAAAATCGAAAATTCAGAAAAGCTGACCATCGCCCTGCTCGACGGGTTGTCTTTAGGCGGCGGCAGCGAATTGGCCCTCGCCTGCCAGGCGGTCATTGCGACACCTGCCGGATCCATGGGATTTCCCGAAACCGGCATCGGAATTTTTCCCGGGCTGGGCGGTATGCCGCGACTGGCGCGTCATGTCGGACCGGAACTTGCCAAATATTACGTCTTTACCGGCAGCCCCATCAGTGCTGATGATGCCCACAAACTCGGCATCGTTACCCGTCTGGTAGCACCTGCAGAGGTGGCGTCCGCCATAAACGAATTGGCATCCAAAGGCAAAGCAGACAAATACCGGCAGCGTGAAATCCCTGAACAATTTAAACCTCTGGCACAATTGTGTAACAGCGAAAATACAAACCGGCTTTTGAACGGACAACTGCCCGAGGGCGTGCCGGATGAACTCGCAGCCAAAATTGCCAAATTCATCGGTTACAAAGCACCGCTGGCACTTAAAATCGCCAATGAAATCATCGATGATCAGGTCGGAAAATCAATGACCGAGGCGGTGGAAATTGAACTCGGCCGCCTGAACGATATTTTCAGCACGGCCGATGCCCTGGAAGGTCTTTCAACCGTTGGCCGCAAGAAGCCTGAATATAAAGGATCGTAAGGGGCATGACACGTCAGGAGGAACTGACGCGACAGGGTTGGGAAAGACAGGCGACCTATGATGAACCGCGGCTGTCGGAAATGGCCGATATGTACAGAGAAATCGGCCTGGAAATTCATCTGGAGCCTTTTCATGCCGATGAAGAACCCGGCTGCACCGGTTGCATGGAAATTATGCCGGAGCTTTATAAAACCATATATACCCGCAAGATGCCCGGTTAAGCATGGCATCTGGCTCAAGTAGGTTTAAGGTGGTTTGCATTCTCGAGCACGAGGACGAGGACGAATATGCTCCCTGTCGTACTCGTCCTCCTACTCGTCCTCGTACTCGGTTGCTCTTCAAGTATGCCTCTTTACAGAATGGACGGGCTACCGGGCCCGCTGTGGGGCAACCCAACGCCGCTGCATAAACAACAACCAGCAGCCAGAGGCGAGCAGCCAGCGGCCAGTAAACCGAAGACGCCTACCAGTTAGCAGACGCAACCACTAAAATTACCAATTCCCCATTCCCATTATTCAACAGACTGTGACTCGATCCCGTCGGTATCCAGGTGGCATCGCCCGTCCCGACCTGGCGATTTTCATCATCCACGGCCATTTCACCGGAACCACTCAGCACAAAATAGATTTCCTCCATGGGGTCCACATGGGCTTCGATTTTCTTTCCCGGTGCCAGAGTCGCAATCGCCAGGAAGCCGATTTCCTTTAAAACACGGCGGTCAAGGATCATCTGGGCGATCGCACCCCCATGTGCAAGATAGGTGGTTTCCATAACCGCTTTGTCCCTTACATTTCGAACAATCATAAAATTTTCCTTTCTTAAATCTAAACAATTTTGCGGCGGTGAACGCATTCAACCTGAATAAGGTTTTCAATATTTTAGCTTGACAGAAACTACAATGTAGCTTTAATGTAGCTAAACATAAGATACAATAAGAAATTGATGTTTATGCGTTTAATTGACACAATTTTAAAAAATAGCTAATAATTTAGAACAAATTCATAACCTGATTTGTATTTCAAATTTAAATAAAAAAATCTATAATCTGATTTAATCTAAACATAAAGGATGTTGCCATGCACAAACTACTTACCGAAAATCCAGGCCAAAAAATGCTGTTGTTGGGCAATGAAGCCATTGCCAGAGGTGCAATCGAAGCGGGTGTTGCAGTTGCCACTACCTATCCGGGCACACCGTCTTCTGAAATTTCGCTAAAATTTTTCCAGACCTCCCAGGAAAGCGATCTGTATTTTGAATACAGCACCAATGAAAAGGTGGCGATGGAAGTGGCGGCAGCAGCGGCCAATTCAGGCGTGCGCAGCATGTGTGTCATGAAGCATGTGGGTGTAAATGTCGCCGCTGATGCCTTGATGACATTGGCCTACGTCGGTGTCAAGGGCGGGATGGTCGTGCTTACCGCCGATGACCCCTATATGTTTTCCAGCCAGAACGAGCAGGACAATCGCTTCTATGCCAAACTTTCGGGACTGCCCATGGTGGAACCATCGAGTGTAGAAGAAGCCAAAGAGATGGTCGCATATGCTTTTGAAATTTCTGAAAAACTACAGGAACCGGTTCTGTTTCGCACCACCACCCGCATCAACCACTCCTCCGCAATTGTTACCCTGGGAAAAATAAAAGCACCCAAAACCAAAGGCAATTTTGTCAAAGACCCCTTCAACCTGGTCACGGTACCGGCTGTTTCCAGAAAGTTGCATGTTAAACTCCTGGAAAACATCGCAAAAGCCGAGGAATTTTCGGAAGCCTCGCAATATAATTTCATCAATGGCAATGGAAAATGGGGCATCGTTTGCAACGGTGTCAGCTACAATTACGCATCAGACGCCGTCCAAGAATTTAATATCGCCGATAAAGTCAGGCTGCTGCGGGTCGGATTTTCATACCCCATGCCCGAAAAAATAATTAAGGACTTTTTGAAAGCATGTGAAAAAGTACTGGTAATTGAAGAAGGCGAGCCGTATATGGAAGAAAAAGTTAAGGCTTTTGCCCAGGAAGAAGCCCTAACGCTGCCGATTCGCGGAAAGGCCAAGGACCTATTCAGCCGGCTTTACGAGTTCAATCCCGCCCAAGTACGTGAAAATATCGCCAAATTCTTCGATATTCCGCATACCCCGGCTAAAATTCCGGATCTTTCCGATGTCCCGGAAATCCCCCAGCGACCGCCCAACTTGTGCGCCGGTTGCTCACACCGAGCCACCTATTACGCTGTGAAAAAGGCAGCTGAAGGCCTGGGCGCCATATACCCGACAGACATCGGGTGCTATACCCTCGGTGTGTTACCGCCGCTTTCAACGGCCGATTTTCTCCTGTGCATGGGATCGTCGGTCGGCACGGGCTGTGGTTTTTCAACCGCTACCGATAAGAAGGTCATTTCCTTTATCGGCGATTCCACTTTTTTTCACTCCGGGATACCCGGACTGGTTAATGCGGTATTTAACAATCACAATTTCACCCTGGTGATTCTGGATAACAGCACCACGGCGATGACCGGCCATCAACCGAATCCGGGTGTTGATATGGGCGATTTTAACCTGACAGGCTATGGCCGGGTATCGATTGAAAAGCTGGTCCGGGCCATCGGCGTGCCGCATGTGGCTGTGATCAAACCCTATCGGGTGAACAAAAGTATCGAGGCCTTAAAGGAAGCCATCGATTATAAAGGGGTATCGGTAATCATCTCCAAAGAAGCCTGCACCCTTTATGCCCAGAGCCTCAATAAACCACGGGGCAAGCCCTTTTATATTAGCGAAAAATGCAAAAATCACAGAGATTGTGTCAATGAATTGGCCTGTCCGGCTTTTTACACCGAAGGCGAAAAAGTATACATTAATGCGGACCTGTGCACAGGCTGTGCCGTTTGCGCCCAAATTTGCCCGGAAAAAGCAATCGTGCCGGTCCGGTCGAAAGAAAAAGTAAAGGCGTCATGATAACTATACATGTAAACTTGACCAAACTAAACTTATAGGAATTTTTTATGCAAACAAAAAGACTGATCATCGTAGCAGTTGGGGGACAGGGAAACCTGCTGGCATCCAAAGTGTTGGGCGAGGCGGCTCTGTTGGCCGACATCCCCGTGCGCATGAGTGAAATCCATGGGATGGCACAGAGAGGCGGCGTGGTTGAATCTGCGGTTGTATTTGGTGATGCGGACAGCACGATCATTTCAGATGCTGAAGCCGATGTGCTGCTGGGCTTCGAGCCTTCGGAAACGCTGCGAGCGTTAAACAAATGCAATGCCGATACCGTGGTGATCACGAATACGGCACCGCTGCCGCCGTTTACGGTGGCCATCGGCAAAGGAACCTATCCTGATATACAGGATATTCAGGAGTTGATCCGTAATAAAACCGCCAGGCTGATTGCTTTTGATGCCCAGGATCTGGCAAAACAGGCCGGCAATATTATGTCTTTGAATATGGTGTTACTGGGCTCGTTGATTCAAACCGGAATTATGCCGGTGTCGGCTGACAAAGTTAAAGAAGCCATTCGGACATCCACCAAAAAAGCCTTTGTCGATATCAATATCAAGGCCTTTGAACTGGGTTTTGAAGCCGCTGCCAAGGCTGCATGATTTTATGGCGATTATGCTTTGGCAACGGATCACACTTGGGACTTCCGAGGCCAATCGGCCTTTAAAATAAGATTACGATTGCTATCATAATTATTTGAGCAGTCGGGGAGTTTTTCCCGTCATGCCCGCGAAGGCGGGCATTCAGGCCTTGTCCCCGCGCAAGCGGGGGTCCAGACATAAAATAAACATTTCTGGATTCCCGCCTGCACGGGAATGACAAGCTTTGAATAAAAAACTCCCCGATCCCTGAATTATTTAGTTACCTAAAAGGAGGAAGATCATGCCCTGGAACGATAAATTTGAATGCATGCCGGTGGAAAAGCTTAAGGAGTTTCAGTTGAAGAAACTGAAAGAAACTGTCGCCTGGATATCCGAGAAGGTCCCGTTTTATGGGAATAAATTCAAAGAAATGGGCATCGAAGCCGGCGACCTTAAAAGCCTGCAAGACGTCGCCAAACTCCCGTTTACCGTCAAAAATGATCTAAGAGACAATTATCCCTTCGGTCTGTGCGCCGTGCCTTTAGCAGATGTGGTCAGAGTCCATGCGTCTTCGGGTACGACCGGCAAACCGATTACCGGCCCATACACCGCGGAGGATTTGGAACAATGGACCGAATGTATGGCCCGCAACCTCTATGCCGCCGGTATCCGCAAGGAAGATGTGGTCCAAAATGCTTACGGCCACGGTCTTTTTACCGGCGGGCTCGGATTTCATCAAGGAGCGATGGCACTTGACTGCACGCTGGTGCCGACTGGAGCCGGAATGACCGAACGGCAGATTACCATCATGCAGGATTTCAAGTCGGATGTTCTGTTTGCGACACCGTCTTATGCGCTGACAATTGCCGAGCGCGCCGAAGAAATGAATGTCGATATTAAAAAGCTTCCATTGAGGGTGGGGGTGTTCGGTGCCGAACCCTGGACCGAGCCCATGCGCCAGGAAATCGAAGACCGCATGGGAATAAAAGCCCATGAAGCATATGGATTAACCGAGCTGTGCGGACCCGGTGTGGCCTATGACGCCGCTGATCAAAACGGCCTGTATATCAATGAAGATCATTTTCTGGCTGAAATCGTAGACCCGCAGACATTGGAACCCCTGCCGGAAGGTGAAAAAGGAGAGCTGATTTTTACGTCTTTGCAGCGACGCGCCATGCCCATGATTCGTTACCGTACCAAAGACATCAGTCGCCTGTGGCGCGAGCCCGGGTGTGAAGGCCGAACCTTTATTCGGATGGACAAAATCTACGGCCGCTCGGACGACATGCTCATTATCAGCGGTGTCAACGTCTTTCCTTCTCAAATCGAGGCACTCCTGCTGGAAATTCAAGAAGTCGAACCGCAATATCGGCTGGTGGTGAGCAAAAAAGGGTATCTGGACCAACTCAGCATTCAGGTGGAAGGCAAAAAAGAAATTTATGATGCGGGTGCGGAGCGCCGTTATGAAATCGAAGGGAAAATCAAGGCGCACATCAAAGGCATGATGGGAATCGGCGTTGATGTAGAACTGGTCGATCTTAAAGCCATCGCCCGCAGCGAAGGTAAAGCCCTGCGCGTCATTGACGAACGCCCCAAACAGGAGAGGTAAAATATGAGTGATACGTCCAATTTTAGTCCCCAATCATTTGCAGTGGTCGGTGCGGGTCCGGTGGGGTGCATTGTGGCCTGCTTTCTGTCGAAAGGCGGCTATGAGGTCACCCTTTGTGATGTCATCCCGGATTTGCTGGCCCCGGCGTTGGACCCTGGAATTATTCTTGAAGGCGCAGAAAATATCCAGCACAAAGTGACCCGAACATGCACCCAGGTTGATGAACTGGCTGACTACGACCCGGACGTGATCTTCATCACCGTCAAGGCCCATGCGCTGCCGCTGATTGCTTCGGCCATTGAAGGCTTTCACAAAGAGGGCATGCCGATTGTCAGCTGGCAAAATGGAATTGATACTGAACTGGAGCTGGCTAAAATACTGGGCAAGACACATGTGATGCGCGCCGTTGTCAATTACGGATGCGGACTGGCGGGACCGGCACACGTCAAAATACCCTTTCACCATCCGCCGCATTACATTCAGGAACTGGATCCGCAATCCCGCAATTCGGCGATTGCCATTGCCGACGCTCTGAGCAAATGCGACCTCACAACCGAGCACACCGATAACATTATTTCGATGGTCTGGCGCAAGAGCGTTATGAATGCCTGCATGAATCCGGTGTGTGCGGTTACCGGACTGACGATGTCGCGAGTCATGAACGATCCAATCGTCTATCAGATTGTCGATGCGCTGGTAAAAGAATGCATCCAGGTCGCCCGGGCCAATGAAATTAATCTGGGGTGGGATTTTTATCCCCATGCAATGAACTACATGCGAAATGCCGGTGACCACAAGCCGTCTATGTTGATGGATATCGAAGCCGGCCGGCGTACGGAAATTGATTTTATCAACGGCAAATTCGTAGAATACGGTGCGCGCACAGGGACCCATACGCCGTATAACCACACCCTGAGCGCCCTGGTAAAAGGCTTGGAGTCAAAATAGCAAATTAATTGTTTTATTGGTTGGATTGGTTTCATTGGTTTGATTAGTTTATCTTTGATCCCCTTCTCGACGAATAGAACAAATTCAACCAATTTAACCAATAAAACAGCCATGGTAGTAAAATCAGTCTATGGAGGTGTCGATGTAGGGGCATCACGCACAAAAATCGCCATCCTCGATACCGCTAAAAATCTGATCGGTCATGCGGTCAAAAAATCCGGCACCGACTTTGCGGCCACCTCTGATGCCTGTCTCAGCGCTGCTTTAAAAATGGCCGGCACAAAAATGAGCGATATTGAAAAAACCGTCGCAACCGGATACGGCCGCAAGAACGTATCGTTTGCCCGGGATACAAAAACGGAAATCGGGTGCCACGCCAAAGGCTGTTTTTACTATTTTCCCTTTGCGACCACCATTATTGATATCGGCGGACAGGACAACAAAATCATTAAACTCGATTCATCCGGCAAACGCACCGGATTTAAAATGAATCGTAAGTGCGCAGCCGGCACCGGTGCCTTCCTGGAAGAAATGGCCATGCGTCTGGATGTCTCGCTCGGCGAGATGGACCGGCTGGCCAGCCGGTCCGAAAATATGGTCAAACTGGGGAGCTTCTGTACGGTGTTTTCGGCAACCGAGGTTCTGGAAAATATCCGCCGGGGCAAGAAATTGCCCGACATCGTCAAAGGGGTCTTCTATTCGATGATAAAACGCGTTTTAGAGATGGATACCTTGACGCCAAAAGTCGTCATGACCGGCGGCGTTGTGGCCCACAACCCGTTTATGGTCAAAATGACGGAAAAGATAATTGAAAGAAAAATTCTCGTCCCGGATTATCCCCAGCTAACCGGGGCGATCGGTGCCGCTTTATATGCGGAGGATAGTTCGACATAAGACGGTAAAATTATTATGACTGAAAAAGATAAAATTAAAAGAATCAAGATAGAGGCAACGGGCAAGCTGAACCAGATCATGGCCGATTATTTTTACGAACTTGATTCTGCTGCCAAAACAGACGAACAGAAAGTTGCATGGTGCACCAGTGTGGGGCCGGCTGAAATCCTGTGCGCCATGGGTTTTCTGGTCTTCTTTCCCGAAAATCATGGTGCCATGCTGGGTGCCAGCCGCATGGCCACCGATATGTTGCCGATTGCGGATGCACAGGGATATTCGCCGGAAATATGTTCGTATCTTAGAGCAGATATCGGCGCTTACCTTAACAAAACGACACCGCTTTCAAAATCATATAAAGGCATTGAAGGCGTTCCGAAACCGGATGTCCTGGTATTTAACACCAATCAGTGCCGTGACGTACAGGACTGGTTTACATGGTACGCCAAAAAGTTTGATGTACCTGTCATCGGTGTCCATACGCACAGGGGCGTTGGCAAAGTTACCCAAAACCACATACGTTCAATTGCCAAACAGTTGGAAAATTTGATCAACCCTTTAGAATACATTTCAGGCAAAAAGTTCGAAATCGATGAGCTCAAGCAAGTGGTTGCTTTGTCCAGGGAATGTTCGATTCTATGGGGAAAAGTTCTCAATACCGCCAGAAACATACCTTCACCTTTTACTTTTTTTGATGGAACCATCCATATGGCGCCGGCAGTGGTCATGCGCGGAACCCCTCGGGCCAATGATTACTATAAACTTTTACTTGAAGAATTAGAAGAAAGAATAGCGAATAATATCGCTGCAGTGAACGATGAACGGCACAGAATTTACTGGGATGGTATGCCGATCTGGGGCAGACTAAGAGATCATTCTGAATTATTTTCTGATTTGAGAGCGAATGTCCTGGCATCTACCTACTGTAACAGCTGGATATTTTCGGCCTTTGATCCCGATGATCCGTTCAACAGCATGGCGCGCGCTTATACAGAATTATTTATTGTACGCTCGGATGACTATAAAGAAACCTATCTCAAAGAAATGCTGAATTCCTTTAAGGTGGACGGCATTATCTATCACGATGCAAAGTGTTGTCCGAACAATTCCAACGCGAGTTACGCAATGCCGCAACGCCTGGAACAGCAGACCGGTGTGCCCAGTTTAATCATTAACGCCGATCTCATTGATTTGCGGCTGATTTCAGATGAGCAGACCAACACAAACGTTGAGGCCTTTATAGAACAACTGGAAGAAAACCAGAAATAGGCCGTCTGATTTAATAAATTAAATCAATCAGAGCCTTGTGTTTCTTTGAACAATTTACATACGGTATAACGACGACGGAGGTACCGATATGGGCTTTTGGCTGAATCTGGGTCAGATTCAAAAAATCAACGCAAAAAAATTTCCGAATACCGTGGCCTTAAAAGACGCGAATCGGGAATTTACCTATCCGCAAATGAATAGCCGCATCAACAAACTGGCCAGCAGCCTGACATCCCTGGGGTTGCAAAAAGGCGATAAAATTGCGGTATTGCTAGAAAATTGCATTGAAATCTGCGAGCTGTTCCTGGCCACGGCCAAAACCGGTATCATTATCGTGCCGATTAACTTTCGCCTGGTGTCTCCCGAGGTGCAATACATTGTTAACAATTCAGATGCCAGGGCCATCGTCGTTCATGATCAGTTTGCCGGCATCGTTGACCCTATCCGTTCCAATCTGAAGAATATTGCGGCTCAAAATTATGTTATCGTCGGAAAACCACAAGACGGATATCGGCCCTATGAAGAATTCATCGCCGCTTCAGCGGACAGCGAACCGCAAACCGAAGTTGCCCCCCGGGACACCTGGATACTGATCTATACGTCGGGAACCACCGGAAAGCCCAAAGGCGTCATTCGCTCCCATGAGTCCCACATTGCCTATTATCTACACAACGCCGTGGACTTCGGATTCAACGAACATGATGTGTGCTTAAATGTCATGCCCCTATGCCATATCAACTCCATCTTTTTTACTTTCACGTTTTTGTACATCGGCGGGTCAGCTTATATCCACCCGGCCTTAAACTTTAAGCCTGAAGAGATCCTTGAAATCATCGAACGCCATAAAATCAGCTTTGTTTCTCTGATACCAACCCACTATAACTTAATCCTCAATGCGCCCCCAGAAGCCAAAAAGCGGGATGTCAGCTCCATTCGCAAACTGCTGTGCTCTTCGGCACCGGGTAGAAAAAGTATGAAACAGGCGGTTATGGCGTTTTTCCCCGGCGTTAAACTCTATGAAGCTTACGGTTCGACCGAAGCCGGCATGGTCACCATCCTGAAACCCGAATACCAGATGAGCAAACTGGGCTCCATCGGATTTGAATGCATCGGCAGCGACTTTTTAAAAATCCTTGATATCGACGGAAACGAAGCGCCCATTGGAGAAATCGGCGAATTATACTCACGGGGCCCCATGCTGTTCGACGAGTACTACAAACTGCCCGAACAAACCACCGAATCGTTTAAGGACGCTTTCTTTTCAGCCGGTGACATGGCCAGACAGGATGAAGACGGATTCTATTATCTGGTCGACCGCAAAAAAAACATGATCATCACCGGCGGGGAAAATGTCTATCCCAGTGAAGTGGAGGAAGTTGTCGGCAATCTTGAAGGCGTATTTGATTGTGCGGTGATCGGGCTGCCCGACGAGAAATGGGGAGAAAGAGTTGCCGCAGTGATAATCCGAAAACCGGGTTTCGATGACAGCAAATTGAATGAGCAGGATGTCATCCAGAGCTGCAAGGGCAAAATGGCCGGTTACAAGTGCCCCAAGCAGATTGTATTTATCGGTGAAAATGAAATGCCCCGCACAGGCACCGGAAAAATACTGCACCGCATATTAAGAGAACAGTTCGGTTAATCTCCCCGCGTTGACCGGTAATGACTTCAAAGGGTTCCAACTCGCAAAAATCCGCATGAGGATAGGAATAACAGCAGGCCAGTTCCCAGGCCGGGTGCGCACCGATGACTGGAAAGGGCGGAGAAAAAATGAGGCGGCATGCTAAATTCCAATTTACGCTAAAATATCATAAAAATGGGTTTCGACCAGCAGGCATCCCTCTTCACTGCTAAAGGGGCCATGCGGGGTGTGCGGCGGTCGGCAGGCATATGTGTAAGGCTGAAATGCCTCCTCCCCCACCGTCAAGGCTCCTGAAACCAGAAATACTTCTTCCCAATAGTCGTGCTCAAATGGTTTGGTGGTAAACGCACCAGGCTGAAAGCGCAGCAGGCGAGTCCGGGACCCCTTTTTGTTCTCCTCATCCAGTGATCCGGCCAGTATCTTTTGCTCAATACCATCCGGATAACCGGGTGGAGTTTCCCAGCCGGATGAAAGGTCCAAAGTGAAGAATTCCAAATGCTCTTTAATCATCGTCAATCCTTTCTGTTTGAATTTAAAATGATTTATCGATTTAATACGCGGTCATCCAAAGCACTAAAATCCTGCCGGACCGAATCAACAAGTTTCGGATCGATCTCGGCCGTAACCAGTTCCTCCTGTTCGCCCCCTTCAGCAACCACCTGACCCAACGGATCAACGATCATACTGTGCCCGGCGTATTGCTTGCCGGCGTTAGTACCAGCGGCGTTGCAGGAAACAAGGAAAGCAAGGTTTTCGTGCGCCCGGGCTCTGTTAAACAGTTTCCAGGCCTCCAAACGCACATACGGCCAGGCCGACGCAATTAGAAAGAACTTGGCACCTTGATCCATCATACGGCGAAAGAGCTCGGGAAAGCGTAAGTCATAGCAAGTTGAAAACCCGCAGAGCCCCCAGGGCGTGTCGGTCACCACGACTTCCTGACCTGGAGTCAGAATCTGGGTCTCGTCCGATTGATAGCCAAACAGGTGGATTTTGCGATAACAGGCAGCAATTTCGCCCTGGGGATTGATAAAGACACTGGTGTTATAAAAATGCTGGCCCTGGTTTTCAACCAGGCTGCCCATCAAAATATGAGCTTTGTGAGCTCGGGCTTTTTGTTTGAAAGCTGTGACCGTTGGACCGTCTAATGATTCGCTATCGCTGCGGTATCTGTCGAATGAAAAAAAACCGCAGGGCCAAATTTCAGGTAGCAGAATAAGATCACTTTCAGAGGCCTGGTCTACCAAACTGAGGGCATGCTCCACCGTTTCATCTTTCGGCCTATCTTTCATTCCCAGTTGAATGCTCGTGATTCTCATTTTTCACCTCTCTTTAACTCAATCAATTCGGTCACAAATGCTCAATTTGTTAAGTTTTTTTTTCTATAAATTTTCGAGTAAGGACTTTTCAGTTGCATCAAGGTGGTATTTAAGCGCCCTAACCGCCTCCATTTTGTCCCTTTGGTGAAGTGCCGCAAGTATATCTTGATGTTCCTTGATGACCTCCTGGGCTCTGCCGGGACCCGCCAGCGCTTTTTGGCCTAATATGGAAATAAAATCCCTGATGTTTCCCATAATCGATTCCAGCAAACTATTCTCATAACGATGTATCAGATTCATATGAAAAGACTTATCCGCCTCCAGAAAGCTGTAAGATCCTGACTTTTTGTGGCCATTGATCATCTGCTCTAAGCTATCATCAAGCGGCTTCAAATCCTCCTCTCTGACTTCGTCAACCAACTGCTCGATGACATACGCTTCGATCATTTTGCGCGTCTCGAAGAAATCTTGAATTTCTTTTTCGGAAAATTCCTTTATTTTAAAGCCGCGCCCGCGTAAAGAAACAAAAAAACCTTCGGCGGTCAGTTGCAAAAGCGCCTCTCGAATGGGGGTACGCGATACACCTAAAATTTCAGCAAAGTGGTTTGCGGAATAAACTTCGTCAAACTCCAGTTGGCCGCTGAGTAGAAGGGTTTTGATTCTTTCATAGGCTTGATTTTGTAGCGTATCCGGCTGCTCTAATTTAATTAAATTGTCCATTTTATGTAGAATGTGGTTTGCGGTGTTTATGCCAAGATCGGCTTCCAGGTATTCTTTTGTAGCATGTTGCATACTACATGCAATATTTCATGTCAATTGATTTTGACAGTCCCCATCGAATTTAGCGTATGATTCTGCCTGCAATTTTTGCGATTCAAAAAAAAACTCATAAGCTCAAAAATTTTTCTTGACATTCTCCCTCGATATCTGTATGCGATATTTAATATATTGCATACTTCCTTAAACGCGGCGATCACCCGGATCGGATTATTTATTATCAAATTTTTCCAGAAAGGAAATTAGGAATGGAGCAAATCATACCTATTTCTCGTGCTAAGTCACTGAAAGAACAGGCATATGATAAGCTCAAAGAATTGATCATTACCGGCGCCCTCGAACCGGGCAAGCTGCAGAACGAGAACAGGCTAGCCGAGGCGCTGGGGGTTTCTCGCACCCCGGTAAGAGAAGCTCTATTAGAACTTAGCCGGGAGGGCATGGTCGCCTTTGTTCCGGGAAAAGGCGTTGAAATTTGCAAGTTTACGACACAGCAGGTTCGAGAAGTTTTTGAAATTCGTAGAATTATCGAAGGTTATATCATAAATAAAATTGCTGCCCGGCTAACTAACGCGGATATACAGGAGATCGAAAGAAACATCAGCAACCAGGAAAAGATGTTGCGCAAGGATGAAAGGCCGGCATTCATCGAATACGATAAACAATTTCACCTTTATCTGGCTTCCAAAATCGGAAACCAGCAAATCGAATCGATCCTCGACAACCTGAGAGATCAAATGCACCTCATGGGCATCAGAGCCGTCGAAGATGACTCCCGAATGAAACAGGTCATTGACGAGCATCGCACTATTTTTTCCAGTCTTAAAGAAGGAAATCCTCAAAAAGCCTTTAACGCCTTGATAAACCATCTTGAAAACACCGAGAAGACGATAGTCGATAAAATTGAAAGCCAGGGGAAAAAATAAAGGAAAAATCAAATGAAGCCCCATAAAATGGACGAGACCTTTCAAAGGATGGATTCTAAAGGATTTTTTCGCTTGGAGATTCCTGAAAAATTGAATATGGCCAGGCTCGTCGTTGACTTTTGGGCACACCATGGCCGTGGACAGGATGTTGCTATCTATTACAAAGATCAGCAAATCACCTACCAGGATCTAAAAGATATGACCGATTGTTTTGCCAATGCCATGCATCGACTCGGCATATCCAAAGGTGATACGTATCTCATCCGGACCCCCAACCAGCCTGAATACATGGTTTCTTTTCTCGGCGGACAGAAAATCGGAGCCGTCCCCATCCCCACCAGCACCATGCTGAGAGAATATGAACTGGAGCATATCATCAACAATAGCGAAGCAGTGGCTGTTATCACAACCAGCAGTTATATCGAGGCCATAGAAAACATACGTTCCAAATGCGAAACCCTCAAGCACGTCATTGTCATCGGTGAGACTCAGGGCGATCAGATTTCTTATGCCGATCTATTAAAGGAGGACGCCGGATCTCCTCCATTTGTGGAAACCCACAAAGATGATCCCTCATATTTCCTGTATACCTCCGGAACCACCGGAGCGCCCAAAGGGGTCGTCCACGGCCATCGGTTTATCATCGGCGCCGGAGATCCCATCGGCAAGTTCACCATGGGATTGGAAAAGGGCGATATCTGCGGCGGCCCGACCGCCCTGACCTGGATGTACGCGCTGGGACATAATTTTTTATTTGCCTTCAGGTGGGGCGTTGCCACCGCCATTTACGCCGATGAGCGCTTTGATTCGGAAAGAGCCTACGAATTCATCCAAAATTACAAAATCACCATATTTGCCGGCACTCCGACGATCTATCGAATGATGCTGGCAGTTAAAAATGCTGAAGAAAAATATGATACACGCTCCTTAAAATACTGCCTCAGTTCCGGTGAGCCCCTGCTGGCCGAGACCTGGCGGGAATGGAAGAGACGATTCGGCGTTAAAATCATTGACAGCATGGGACAAACCGAAGCCCACGAGTTCTGCACGACCCAGACTCAGCTACCGGTGAAAATCGGGTCTATGGGAAAACCCCTCCCGGGAATTGAGGTCGCTATTGTAAATGATAAAGGCGAGCGGCTTCCGCCGGGTGAAATGGGCCATCTCGCCATTCGAGCCGATCATCCGGGTCTCTTTACGGAATATTTCAAGATGCCCGAACAAATGAAAGAAGTCTCTCTACCCAATAATTGGTATGATACCAAAGACCTGGCCCATATGGATGAAGATGGCTATTTCTGGTACGGGGCCAGATCCGACGACATCATGACCTGTCACGGGTACCGCATCTCACCGGCGGATGTCGAAACAGCTCTGCAGGAACACGAGGCAGTGCTGGAGTCAGGGGTTGCTGGTGTCGTGCATCCGGAAATGGGTGAAAAGGTTAAGGCCTGGGTTATCCTGCATGACGGTTCTAATCCCACGCCGGAATTGGCCAAGGAGCTTCAGGATCATGTCAAAGCCACCATTGCACCCTATAAATATCCGAGGGAAATCGAGTTTCTGAAAGAACTCCCAAAAACATCCTCCGGAAAAATCCTTAGAAGAGAGCTTCGCCGGTGGGACAAAGAAAAGCAGGACAAAAAGGAGAGCTGATAGCGATGATATTTCAATTTAGGGTTGAAGAAAAAGCCGGCAAAAGAGAGATCGACTATGAGATTAACGGGGCCGTTCTATGTGGCTATACGGGACGCGATCAAGCAGCTGTTCGCAAACATATCGAAGAGCTAGCCAAAGAGGGCGTCGAACCACCGCCTTCAGTGCCGACCTTATACCCCAAGCCGCCGTGGGGTTTGACTCAAAAAGATGCGATTCAGGTAGAAGGCCGGGAAACTTCCGGAGAGGTTGAATTTTTCATGCTTGTCGATGAAAGCAGAATCTACGTCGGCGTTGCAAGTGACCATACCGATCGGGAGCTGGAAAGGATTGATATCCGTAAATCAAAACAGGTATGCCCCACTATCCTTTCCAGAAACTTATGGAATTACGAGGAAGTCAAAGAGACCTGGGATCAAATCCAAATCCGCAGCTGGGCGATTAAAGACGGACAAAAAAGCATTTACCAGGAGTCAACGCTCGGATCCATTCTACCCCCTGAAGATTTGATCCGGCTGGTCCAGCAGCAGTTAAATGATCGCATGGGCAGCATTGCGCTATTTTCGGGCACACCGCCACTTTTAGCCGGGGAAATGATTTTTGCAGATCGTTTTGAAGGCGAGCTGCTGGATGCCAACTTTAACCGGAAGATCACCGTCGAATATGACATTCATACACTTGAGTGGTTTAAGGACTAAAGGAGAGAATTAAGTATGCCAGCAAAGCAAGGAGGAAAGTGGGTCGGTAAAGGACTGAAGCGCAAAGAAGACCTCCGCCTTCTGACGGGCCGCGGAAGCTTTATGGATGATATCCGTCTGCCGAATATGAAGTACGCAGCCATACTCCGAAGCCCTTATCCGCATGCATGGATTAGGGGGATGGATATATCCCAAGCCCTGAAGGTATCCGGAGTCAGAGGTGTTCTGACCGGTGATGACGTGGCAGCGATGTCTCAGCCATTTCCGGTGGGCGTGCCGATTCCACCCAAGTATTACAGCAGTGCAGTGGACAAGGTCCGTTACGTCGGTGAACCGGTAGCCGTCGTTGTTGCGGATAGCCGCTATATCGCTGAAGACGCGCTGGACATGATCGAAGTCGAGTACGAGCCGCTGCCGGTTGTGATGGACATCGAGGAGGCCGCCGAACCGGACGCCCCTATTCTGCATGACAATATCGGCAGCAACATTTATTCGCACCGGTTTTTCCAATACGGCGACATGCAAAAAGCCTATAAAGAAGCGGATCTGGTGGTCAAAGGCAAGTTTCTTTTTCCCAAGTACGGATCCACACCCATCGAGACGTATGGCGTTATTGCATCTTACAATCCCTTTAACGCAGAATTTGTCATTTACAACAATTATCAAGGCCCTTTTGTCAATCATTCCCTGGTCGCCATTGCCCTCGGAATTCCCGAAAACAAGATGCGCTGGATTGTACCCACCGATATCGGCGGCGGCTTTGGTACCAAAACCGGGCTGTATCCTTACATCGCCTTAATCGCGCTTGCGGCCAAAAAAACAGGCCTGACGGTCAAATGGATCGAGGATCGCCGCGAACACCTTTTGGCCAGCGCCACCGGAACCGATCGCGTGACTTACATGGAGGCTGCCGTCAAAAAAGACGGAACAATTCTGGGGCTGAAGGATAAAGCCATGGACAACACCGGCGGATATATCCGCCCTCCGGAGCCCGGATGTGCTTACCGCAGCACCGGTAATCATACCGGCGCCTATCAGATTCGGAATTTAGATCGCGAAGTGATGGTTGTGGGTACCAACAAATGCCTGACGGCCCCCAATCGCGGATATACGTGTCAGGAGCTTTATTTCAGTGTCGAGCGACTGGTGGATATGGTTGCCGCGGAATTAAAGATGGATCCTGCTGAAATACGGTTTAAAAACTTTATTCAGGCGGACCAATTCCCTTATACTACGACCACCGGAGGGGTTTACGATGCGGGTGATTATCCCAAAGCCTTCCAGATGGCTCTGGACAAGATTGACTACAAAAAAATAAGGAAAGAACAGCAGCAAGCCCGCAAAGAAGGCAGGTATATCGGTATTGGGCTGGCAACGGTTGTGGATCCTTCGGTCACCAACATCGCCTACGTTTCCCTGGCTTTGACTCCGGATCAAAGGGCCAAGGGTCACCCCAAGTCGGGATCGGGTGAATCCGTCATCGTCAAACTGGATCCCCTGGGTAAAGCCCATGTGATTGCATGCACCAATCCCCAGGGCCAGGGACACGAAACCGTCATATCGCAGATTGTGGCCGACGAACTCGGTATTCACCCTGACGATGTGACGGTCAGCGACGTGGTCGACACTCATGATCGGGTTTACACCATCACAACCGGGAGCTATTCAAGTCGCTTCGCCTCTGTAGGTGTGAATGCGGTTGTTGCGGCTACCCGCAAGGTAAAGGAAAAAATGAAAAAAATTGCCGCTCATCTTCTGGAAACCAACCCTGAAGATATCGAGACAAAGGAAGGCAAATTCTACGTCAAAGGCTCTCCGGATAAATCGATCCTGGCCAGGCACATCGCCGGCACCGCCCACTGGAATCAATCGGCGCTGCCTGAAGGCATGGATGTCGGTCTCTATGCCAGCAGTCTGTTGTCCATGCCGACTTCCCAGCCGCCGGATCAGTTAGATCGCGTGGATTCTTCCAACACCTATGGATTTATCGCCGAAGCCATCGTTGTGGAGGTGGATCCCGAAACCGGTCAGGTTCAGTTTCTCAAATGGGCCAGCGTGCATGACGCCGGAACCATTCTGAATCCCCTGCTGCTCGAAGGCCAGGTTATGGGAAGTATTGCCCACGCCATTGGAGGCACCCTTTATGAAGAATGGGCCTACGATGAAAACGGTCAATGCCTGACCGCGTCCTTTCAGGACTATCTTGTGCCGACGGCCATGGAAGTCCCCATGGTGGACATCGGGCACGTGGAAACACCCTCGCCGCTTACGGCCTTGGGTTCAAAAGGTGCCGGTGAAAGCTCGACCATGTCGGTGCCGGTGGCGATTGCAAATGCGATTGCCGACGCCCTGGCGCCTTTGGGCGTAGCCATAAACGAACTCCCTCTCAGTCCCAATAAAATCTGGCATCTGATCCAGGAAGCCAACAAACAAAAATAATCTAGCAACCGCGGAGATTTTTTTATGAAGCTGCAAGGAACTTATAAATTCAAAGCCTCCCAGGAGAAAGTATGGGAAGTTCTGACCAATCCACGGCATCTCGAAAAAGCCATCCCGGGCTGCGAGAAATTAGAGGAAATAGAACCCGGAAAATATGATGCTACATTAAAGATCGGCATTGCTGGCATTAAAGGAACATACAAAGGGATGGCCGAAGTGGCTGATCCCCAACCCCCGCATAAATACCGCCTGATTGTCGAAGGCGGCGGCAGCCCCGGATTCGTGAAAGGAGAGGCCCTGATTGAATTGTCCCATCAAAACCAGAGCACGACCGTGTCTTGTCAAGGAGAGGGGCAGGTCGGCGGATTGATCGCAGGAGTCGGTCAGAGACTGATCAGTGGAATCGCCAAAATGATGTTGGGTCAGTTTTTTAAACAAATCGGTAAGGAATTAAAGGCGCTTTAGTGTTATGTCCCGCAAGTAATTTACAAAACATAGATTGAGTTTATTAATGTTAATTCGTTTTATTTTAGGTGTCAGAAATAAGTAGGTTTCGGGTGTCAGGTG
>Ga0255055_10000445_pt1 | contig 32231 bp, 26 predicted proteins | sample JV7_2_27_MG_FD_188633 | JGI IMG/M metagenome (GOLD analysis project Ga0255055, IMG submission 188633) | Seawater microbial communities from Jervis Inlet, British Columbia, Canada - JV7_2_27 | ecosystem: Environmental > Aquatic > Marine > Inlet | place: Canada: British Columbia | collected...
AGGAATTTTAAATATCTCACATCATTGTTTTCTTTAATCTTCATTACTGCTCGTGCCCTAACAATAAAATCTGGACTATATATTTGCGGTAACAAATGATACTCAACGGTATCATCTTTTATAAAGTTTAAAATAAATTGAAATAATTCTTTCTTGAAATTGTGAGTCTGGTCTAGCTCACTAATAATGTTTTTAATTGTTGCTTCTGGGACCTTATTTCCCAATTTTAACAGGCTTTCAAAGGAAATAAAGAATTTATCCGATATATCATATTTCAGATAATCTAATAATTTTCTAATAATTTTGTCGTTAACTTTTGAAACTTCTACTACATCCCAATTATTACTTTCTGCGTAGTTATTCTCATCCCCTAAATTTTTCACACTATCAACTCAATTAATTTTTAACTTAATTATACTATTAAATTACACAATTACCTTTATATAATATGTTATTAAAACAAGAATAATTGACTTAACCTCAAATTAATTTTTCGACAATTAATTTGAAGATGATAGTAAATTAAATCATTAATAAAAATAAAAAATCAGCTGAAGAATTGGAAGATTATCTAGAAAATATAAAAATTGTTGCTACATTCTGATTTACATTCCAATTAAGTTGTTAACATTGTTATAGAAAATATCTTGCTTTTGATCTTTCGTAATGGGTAAACACAATATTTTATCGATTTCAAGCTTTAGAGGATTAGTAACTGGCGCATCTGAGCCAAAAAACAACCGTTTGGTACCTACAGTTTTAAAAAGGGATAATATAGCATAAGGTATGGAGCAGGAGGTTTCAAAATATATGTTTTTATACTGTTTTAGACTCAATCCAAAGTCTATCGCAAATTCCATTGCTAATCCAGCGTGTCCAAGTATAATTGGTAAATCTGGAAAACGGGTCGCTAGTTTTGCTATATCTTTGCTACTAATTCCTCCAAATGCAGAAAACTTGGGGGTAAAATGAATGAAAAGAGGAAACTTTTTATTAAAATCCTGCATAAAAGAGGCCAGTTTTATTATATCTCTCGGAATCTTAACTAAATGAATTCCAGAATGGATTTTAACGCCACAAAATCCTATCTCAAAGTGACTTTCCAAAATCTTATAACTTTGTTCTTCTTGTTCAGAATCGATTTTAGGGTTAAACCAAAAGAATTTATAAAATCTTTCAGGATCCCTATTCGATAGATCAATAACATCTTGGTGGTCAAGTTGACCTTTTGGCATTAGTTTCCTTAATTTTTCGAATGCTTTTTTGACAGGATCTTTCTCAGTAACCCCACTTTTATCACTCACATCATCGTTAGCGTAAATCTTAGAACTTGCGGCTCTATTAACCGTTGTGATAATTGCTTTCTCGACATTATTTTTATCCAAATAACTCAAGAGGTCTTCATTTTTCCCAAGAAATGTCCCGTAGGTGTGAAGATGGGCATCGAAAATTCTATAATCTTGCTTTAGTACAATAGTTCACCTTTAAGTTATGTAAAGGAATTAATGAGAACCTTAAAATTCTTTCATTCATAATTTCTAATCTCAAGAACGGCGTCAAACATAACTACAATGTTTTGAGGAGGAACTTCAGCGGTTATATTGTGAATATTCGAAGCAACAAAGCCTTCGCCAGGTTTCAAGTGCTCAAAACTCCTCTTTACTTATTCTTTAATTTCTTTTGGCTCATCCCGAGGCAAGCGTTCTTCCACTGGAAGGAAGTTTTGCTTCTTATGTGGTTCTGTTTGATACCAGTAAGCTGTTGATGAAAAATCGTCAGAACGTTGATTGGCATGGCCATGTTCAATCTTGACCTTAATATTTTTGTGAAAATATATTGGATCTTCAATGTGATACCGATAATAGGAAATCTTACCACTCCATTTATCTCCTCCAGGAAAAATTACACCAAAATAAGGCGAGCAGTAATATTGTGTAGGACACCAAGCACCACAGAAATAATCTTCGGTCCCTGTTCCGTAAAGTACAATTTCGCCGTCATCGATCTCTATGTAGTCGTCACCTTCTCCAGGCCACCAAAAATCATTCTTTGAAGTATTATCAGACGTCATTAAATTATGAATATTTAAATGGCATCCAACGAAATGCCCCTCTCCTTTCGCTTCAAGGATTAAATAATCACCTTCATGTGTCCGATTTTTCCTTATAAGATGTTCTACCTTTAATCCTGTACCATAGGGTTTCCCATCACAGGGATTCTGTCGATTCCAAAACGCATGGAATCTACCGAGATCATTTGGAATATTAACATATTCTTCGTAATCTATATAGAAGTATAAACCAGTAATTTCCTCTGATTCATTTTCTATTTCGATCTTAGCACGAGTAGCAAATGGCATTGGGAAGAAACAATTAAATCCTTTACCATCGTTTGGGCCGTTTGCAAATGGAAGGCTCCAAAAATTTACTGTCATACCATGACCAATTCCAAAAAAATCTCCTATAGGAACTTCAACTGAAGGAGATTCTTCGTCATCCCACCACATTCTTAAAACTAGTTTGCGAAGATAATTAGTATCTGAAGACGCCATAGTCATCCATATGTGTTTAATTATTCCAGCTCCTTGTATATCGCATATTAGATAATTTTCATTAGGTTTTAAGAGAATATTATCCTGGTTTGCTCCCGTCTTGTCATAACTAGAAACACGCTTCCTCTTTACATCTTTTCTTATTTGAGCTAAATTTGCTAGAGAATTCATTCCAATTTTCATAAATTATAATCCCCCTAATTTATCATTTTTGATTGTTTGTGAGGTTCGTATAGCAAAATGTTAGGAGAAATAAATTTATATTGGTTACATAATTTTCTTACTAAATTGAGATAAAACGAGAGGAGACCAAAATTTCTTTAGGAGGAGAATTAGGCAAGCATACAAGAACTTTATTACTTGTAGTTCTAATGTCTACAGCGTTCAGAAGTATGGGTTTGAGCATTGTCCAAATAGGATTGCCTTCATTTAATGAGAGCATTGGTGGCACTCTAACTTCTTATGGAATAATAATTGGTATTTTTTCTGTGACTCAAAGTATTTTTCAATTTCCTTACGCAGCAGCCTCAGATAAATTAGGACGTCGAAGAATAGTCCTATTCGGAATGTTTATATATATATTAGGAACATTTTTAAGCTTTACAGCTCAAGATGTAATCCAATTGATTATCTACAGAGCAATTCAAGGAGCAGGTGCTTACTCTTCAATTTTACAAGCAATTGTTGGCGATATATACAAAAAAGATCAACACAGTAAGGGAATGGGCTATTATTCTTTATCCATGAACGTGGGATACTTCCTTGGATTTATATTAGGAGGTTACATTTCGAGCTTCTTAGGATTTAGGAACATTTTCTTGATAGCGGGAATTCTAATTTGCTTTAGCATAATATTTATTTTTTTCATTCTGAAAGAGAATAATACTACTGAGACGATTGAGGGTCAAGATAAAAGTATTGATTTCAATATGAAGAACATAAAGATTCTCCTTAAAGAGCGTCAATATATCATTTCACTGTTACTTAGTTGCGTGAGATGGTTTTTATTTGGATTTATTACTGCCTATTTGGTATGGATTTTACAGGCCCCTGTACTAGGTTTTGGTTTAGATGACATCACTTCAAGCTATTTAATGGTGGTTATTCTAGCACTTTATGTAGTGTTTATTTTTATTTCCAGCAAATTACTAAATCGATATGGTTCTCGAAAAATGATGATGGTTGGACAAACTATTGTTATGGTTTTCGGAATCGCTTTCTTTTTCCCCGATTTTGTTTTGATCCTACCTGTTTTCTTAATTATAGTTTCTTCTTTAGGAATAGGAATAGCGTTGTTTGATCCCGCGGGGAATGCTCTTTTATTAGAAGTAATAGAAGATATTCAACCCGACTTAAAGGGTTCGGGGATCGGATTCAATAATGCGATTGGGTTTTTCTGTGGAGCTATTGCCCCAATGATTATGATTCCATTAGGTGAAATAGAAATATTGTTTCCCTTTTATGTCGTTTTTGCTTTGATGATAATTTCTCTTATTATTACCCAATTTTTGGTAGATAAGAAATACTAATCCTCTACACTTCTCCTTCGATTTGAACGTAAACCTTTCTATTTCTTGGACCGTCGTACTCTGCAAACATAATACCTTGCCACGTTCCAAGCATTAAGTTTCCATCGTGAATCAGAACATCGATAGATTGCCCGGTTAACGAGCATTTTATATGCGCGTCGGAGTTTCCTTCCATGTGTTTGAATGAGTATCCTAAGCTTCCACCTTTAGGAATTAATTTATTTAAGAAATTAGCAACATCCTTCATAACAGATCGATCTGCGTTTTCGTTTATTGTTATTCCCGCAGTAGTGTGAGGGACAAAAACGCGGCAAACGCCTTCATTTATTTTAGAACTTCTTACAATGTCCTTTATGGTATTTGTGATCTCCACTAGAATTTCTCTTTGCGGAGTTTTTACACTAAATTCTTCAAATATAATCATTATCTCACCTTCACTAAAAAGAATAATATTTTTATTAATTATTAAAATTACCGTGTTTTCCTTTACCGTTAGCGAAAGCGCGGCTTCCCTTTAGATACTCTCCGCTTTCAAGCGTTTTTAAGCCTAATTCGAATTCATTTGCCATCGCATCCTTAAGACTCAATCCATACTGCTCATATGAGGAAAGACGATCATTTCTCATGCATACCTGTGGAAAAATAGCAATTTCTCGAGCTAACTTTTCTGCTTCTATTCTAGATTGACCATTATCTACTACGCGATTAGCAAGCCCCCATGCATAAGCCTCTTCAGCGTCTACAGGGCGCCCTGTAAGAATCATATCCATGGCACGACTTAAACCAATAAGCTTTGGCAACCTTACCGTGCCCCCATCCACAAGAGGTACTCCATATCTACGACAAAACACACCAAATATCGCGTTCTTTTCAACTACGCGCATATCACACCACAAGGCAAGTTCTAAGCCACCTGCAACAGCATAACCGGCTATAGCCGCTATAACTGGTTTTTTTAACCTCATTCTCGTTGGACCCATTGGTCCATCTCCTTCTTTTTCTATTTTATTTCCTCGCCCTTCAGTAATCGCTTTTAAATCCGCACCCGAACAGAAAGTCCCATTAGCACCCCATAATACAGCAACTAAAGCTTTTTCATCGCTTTCAAATGTTCGAAAAGCAGAACTCAGTTCTCGAGCCGTAGGACCATCAACAGCGTTTTTAACTTCGGGGTTATCAATGATAATCGTGAAAACAGGATAAATCTTCTCAATTAATACTACCATGTAATTTATTAGAATTAGAAGATTGATAAATTTAATTTAGGGATAAATTTTTGTTCTTTTACCATTTATACCATAATTGAATTTTTGAGAGTAAGAAAGTATGAGTGCTCGGAAAAGAGTAATACAAGCGTTAAATCATGAAGAATCGGATCGCATACCATTATTCTGCCAAATTATCATGCCAGGATTTCATCGAGAACTCCTGAATTATTGGGGGGGTTCATATACCAAGGAAAGAAAATTTAAGCTCTCTTATAGAGATTATAATTTAGAGCATAAGCTTGGTTTTGATATGTCATGGGACTTCAACACATTTCCAACGTTCATTCCCGTGAAACACATGCAAGAGCATCCTTTACCGAAATTACCAGATAATAATAAATATATTGATTATGATGGTAGAATCTTTTTAAAACAAAGAAATAAGGATATGGGCATTGCTTATTATTTAAAAAATTATATTGATACTGAAGAAAAAGCAGATTATTTTCACGAAACATATTTCGCTATAGAATGGGAAGAAGCTCCAGATTTCGCTAGAAACATAAATAAACGATTAAAAAAATTCCCAACCGATGAACTCGTACCATGTTGCCATCTCGACCCAATTTTAGAGCCTCTATGGCAGGGATTAGGTCTAGGTCTATTAATAAAATTGATACGAAAAAATAAGAGTAAAATTAAACATTATATTGAGCTACGGACCAAAAAATTAATTACGGCTGCAAGATTAAACGCAGAAACGGATTTTGACGTTTTCTTTATATGCGACGATACTGCTTTAAAGAATACTACTATGATAAACCCAAAATATCATCGAGAACTCATCATTCCCGCCTATAAGCAGGCTGTCCAGATTTTAAAAAAAGCGGGAAAATATGTGTGCTTTCACTCCGATGGCTTTACTGAACCATACTTTGAAGGGCTGATTGAGGCAGGTTTCAGCGGTGTAGAATCTTTAGAACCCATGGCAGGCATGAATTTGAAACATTTGAAGGAGGTATATGGAGATAAGTTATGCTTAATCGGAAATATTGATGCGTCTCAATTATTGCCTTACGGTACTAAGGATGAAGTGGTAAATGCGGTGAAACAATGTATTCGTGATGCTGGTGAAGGGGGGGGATACATGTTAAGTGCCTGTACGGATATTACAAATTCATGTAAACTGGAAAATGTATTAACGATGATCTCTACGACAAAGAAATATGGGGAATATCCTTTAAAGTTATGAAATGGGATTTTAAAAAATAAATTTTGATTAAAATTAAAAAAAAAAATTAAGTTAGAAGCCAAGTTCACGTAGCTTAGCTTTGTTTTCTAGAACTTTTTCTTGAGTGAGTGGATAGTATTTCCAAAATATCAAAGTACCTACTAAAATGAGTAACGCAGGTATAACTCCCATAAGGAGACGAATTCCCCATTGAATAGGTATCATAGCACTAGGACCAACTTCCGCTTCTAATAGAATATATGTCTCAAATCCTTCTTTGAAACCCGTTATTGTGAATACCAATGCTATTAAAGCCTCGTCAATAAAGGCTGTAACGAGTCCTATTACTGCCCAAGTACCAACGAGGATACCTTTCTGGTTCTTCCCAGTTCGCACAACAAAGTCATCTTGTGCATTCGAATACAATACTGGCATTCCAATAGTCCACACGCATCCATTTGCGAAACCCACCAAAAACATGAGAATCATCAAATCAATATCACCCACGAAGAAAGTCATTGGAAAGGTAATGGCAACTAAGATAAAGCTTCCGATAAGGTACGTTTTCCTATTGTTATTCATTTTTTTTAGGATTTTCAGCCAAACTGGAATAGAAATTAATGATCCCAAGAGAAATAAAGCGAGAAATGGGATCATGGCATCCGGATCATTAGATTCAAAAATAAATTTTACTAAATATGCTACCATTCCAGTCATCAACGATGCTGTAGCCGCAAGCCATAGAACATAATGAATAAATAGAACAAGAAAACTTCTCTGTTTAATAGTTATCCATACACCTTTAAGTATATGCAATCGTTCGTAGTCTCTTGAGTAATAGCGATCAATAATGATCTTATCCTCTTGAGCGCCTTTCATGACGAATAATAAGCCAAAGATAATCATTATTATAGCCATAATTGCTGCCATAACAACATATGAGCTAATTTTCTCTCCAAAAAACAGAAAAAGCGGTGGAAGCATCATACCAAGAACTTGGGCAATCATGTCAAAGACACCCCAAGAACCTGCACCTTTCCTTCTTTCTGTTTCAGTTCGGAATTTGTCCGCACGAAGTATAGAAGTATGGATTTCTACAGTCGTAATAAATAAATCAAACACAAACAAGGAGAGCAAAAGCCAAAGCATTATTGGCAAGGGATTTACTGTAGCATCAATATCTGGGGGGGAAAATATCATAATTAAAGATAAAGATTGTGGAATAAAACCAATTGCTATCCATGGAAAGCGTCTACCATATTTTCTTGTCCACTTGAAATTTTTATCAGTTAGCCAACCGACTAAAGGATCATTAAGACCAGCCCATACTGTGTTTATACCAACGACAACCAATATCAAAATAGGATTAAGACCTACAACTGTATGATAAAAAAAAAACATAAAAAGACTCATTGTTGCTGTAGGAATTGTCCAGAGGATATTGTAAGAACCAAAAGAGACATAAGTCCAAAAATTATACCTTGAAGTTGTTTCTTCATTTTCAGTCATAAAAACACCAAATTTAGATGTAAAATTTTTTATTTTTAATTTTTTATAAAAAAATTTTGATTACTACTAATCAACTTTTCTTATTTTAAATATTTCCCTTTTTATACTGAATATTTATGCCAAAAATAACAAAAAGTACAATTTTAACGAATTAAATATAAAAAATTAGTTTAATCTATTGCTAAATAATCTCTTTCGTCTATATTATAAAAACAAATGATTCTTAGTTCTTTTTAAGAAAAAAAATAAAATATAAAAATAAATAGGTTAAAAACCTATTTCTTTCAGATTAGTTTCATTTATTTGCAAAAACTTTCATAAAAAGAAAATGTCTGATTATATCTTAGAAAATCAAAATTGGGAGTTAAGAGTTCAAAAAAACGGAGCTCAAGGATTCCGCTATATCCTTCGTAGTAAAGTAGATAATGTAGTTTATGCCGATGAAGAGTATCATTATAGAATTTTAACTTCTGGTAAAAAAGGATCTCGTTATGCTTATTTATTTCACTTAGGATCAGAATACAAAGCCAAAAAGCTGTCTTCAAGAGAGGTTCGAATGGAAGGAATTGACAGATTAATTATTGAAGGAAAATTTGAAGAAACCAATATCTCAATTACTCACGAATTTAAACTTGAAAAAGAAAGCAAGTGGTTAGATGAAAAAGTCACAATGATTAATCGAGGAGATAAAAAAGTCAGGATTGGATTGATCAATCTCGGTTTTAAGAAATCATTATTTAAACAATATTCCGGGTGGAGTGACCACTTAGACGAGTTTACCTTAACAGCTATTCCTACTCGTAGATTTTTTGGATATGGAGATGATCGAAGGAAGCAGAATTTTAGTGCTAACGATATACTTTTTAATGCGTGGGTTGCTAAAGAAGCAGAAATACCTGGTTTTTGTGCCGAAGGATGGTTGTGGGGTAATAATCAAGGAGGATTAATTATATGTAAATATAATCCATCTGAAATGGAATATTCTCGTTTTCAAAGGTATCCAAAGACATTACCGGGAAGAGGTGCTGAGGATGTCGATATTATATTTGGAGGTGTTTCCTTCTATGATGGTAATCCCGAAGATGCCACGATTCTAAGACCTAGTGAAAGTTATTCCTTTGGTGTTACGAGGTATGCTATTTACAAAGGAGATTACAAAGAAGGTTACTATCTTTATAGGAGTCATCTTGAGGAACAGGGTCATAAATTTAAAAATAACTATGATCCTCCTGTTCATTGGAATGAATTGTACAACTTAGGGTGGATTTCTGAAAAGAACGGATTTTTTATCGAGGGCACAGATTTTGAAGTATACACATTAGAACAACTATATGATGAAGCGGAGTTAGCTCGAGATATTGGTGCTGAATCATTGTACTTAGATCCAGGGTGGAATATTGCCTTAGGTTCTTCCATTTGGAACGAAGAAAGATTTGGTTCGTTAAAGGAGTTCTCAAAAAATATTCATGAAAAATATGGTTTAAAATTAGCTCTGCATCTGATGATGAATTTTGAAGGGGAAAATGAGCCCGATGAGTTTTATCTAAGAAGTAAGACGGGTGTAAAAACTGTGTCAGATCCATATATCAATTTATTTTGCCTATGTGCTAATGATCATTGGGTCAAAGAAAAAACGCGTAGATTATTAGAATTAGCAAAAGAAGGATTAGATTTTTTCATGTTTGATTTCACAGATTTCTCAATGTTTATGGTGGATGATCTCGGTTGTTTTAGTAGGGACCATGGACACGAAGTCCCAATGTTAAGGAAAACACACACTGAAAATATTTTTAAAGTTATCCAAAATGTTAAAAAAAATTACCCCGACATACTTATAGAGGCTCACAGCAGAGGAGTAAAACCACGACATCCGTTATATTATCAACACAGCCTTCCACACAGTTTTGATGAAAATTGGGGTTTTGAATGCATGTGGAATCCAATGCATGATTTATTGTCTGGTAGAGCAACTCAGCTTTTCGAGTACAACTTAGCTTATTCAATTCCTTTGTATTTACACATAAATGAAAATAGCGATAATAATAATATGTTACAATTCTGGTGGTATGCTTCTCTTGTGAGACATTTAGGAATTGGAGGATTAAGTAATAGAGATGACGTTAAATATAACGCATTAAAAGAGGCGATGATACTTTATAAAAAGATTAAAACCTATTTAACGCGGGGAATATTTTATGGTATTGCCCCAAAAATTCACCTTCATGTCGATGAATTTGATAAGTTAGGAGTTATTCTTGCTTTTAATTTAAGCAGTCGGGTTAAACAAGTAGATATTCAATTTGATCCAATAAAATATGGTCTGGATGTTAGTTTCGTAGAAATTTATAATGGATTAAATCAAAATATTTCTTCCCTAAAGTTAACTCAAATCTCAAAAAACAACTATCAATTTAAGTTAGAAATACCGCCTTTGTCACCTATAATTGCAATTCTCAAAAAATTGAGTCCTTAATTATGGTTTACTGATGTTTTTTAATTCAGATTTAGGGGATATTTTCGATATTTTTCAATTGCATTTCTCAGTATCTCGATATTTTCCAAGGGAGCTGCTAGGAAATTATGCCCGGGACCAACAAAATAACCGCCATTATTCCCCGCTGCTTTCAAGCAACGTTTTACTTCCATTACAATGTCGTCTGGAGTTCCAAAATTTAGAATCCGACCTGAATCTATTCCGCCCATAAAACTTAATTTATCTCCGAGAGTTTGCTTCAGGTAAGCTAAATCAACACCAGCAGCAGGTTCGAGTGCTTGAATGCAATTAAGTCCTGCTTCTGCCATATAAGGTAAATTTTTATCAATATAACCACAAGAGTGTTGAACAATAAACATTCCTCGTTGCTTACAAGCGTTATACAATTGTTGATAACAGGGAAGAATAAACTTTTTAAACTGCTCAATTGATAATATCGACCGTCCTTTATAACCTAAATCGTCTGAGTAGAAAATTATATCTACACCAGCTTCATGAACGCGCTTAATAACTTCTATGTTTAATTTTGTATACTCATTGAGAACCTCATGGATAAATTGGGGATTTTTTCGCATATAATAGGCTACACGACTCATTGTCATCCCTTCAAATAAAGATTCATGAATAGCTACAGGTACGAACGCCATAGGATATAAATACTTTTTTAGAGAATCTACATATCCATCCCAAATTTGGGGTGTATAGTTAAGCTTATCATTGACCAATTCTGATGGTTTTCCGTATTTATCCCAATAATGATGCACTATTTCCGGAGTTCGAAAATGTCCATCAACGTACCACAAATATGCTATGCCAGTATCAACTTGCTTAACCATTTTCCATATTCTTCCGTCCATCGCACTGATCATGCATTCTGGATATTCTGGAGGTGCACGTTTAGTAGGTTCTTTGTATTTTTTAGGCCCCCATGGATCCATGGAATGGCAATCAACATTCCAGTATCGCAATTCAGTAATATCGCCTGCCCAACAATATTTTACCTTGGAGAAATCATTTTCTATGAATGTTCTATTTTTGTTGTATTCATCAGTTTTTAGAAATCTTTGATAAGAACTCCCACTAAATTCAAAACCAAGATAATGGACTGGGAGCATATCAATATTATCGTCGAGTTCTAATGTCCTAATCACTCTTTCTCTTTTTGATAATGTCATGATAAATCTTAATGTTTAATATGGTAATGTAAAGAAGAAATTAAACTTTAAAAATTAAGCCCCTTTTAACAACTTATATAAAATTGTATAAAACTGTTGACTTTATAGTATGAGATTTGGAATTTCACCCTTGACTTATGATCTATTAATTGATGGAATCCTTGCGAAAAAAGGTTTGAAAGGTTTATCAGATTTCCAATTTTCCGATATCGTTAAAAACACTGCGACAGCAGGGTATCAACATTTTGAGATCCAGTTGGATTTGTTTCAAATTTTTCCAATTACAATGGATAGTAATCAAATTAAAATATTACAAGAAATTAAAAATGAATATGACATCACTTATTCCGCTCACCTTCCTTTTTTAAGCTTAGATCTTGGAGGTCCAAATAAATTCGTACGTGAAGGAAGCGTTAATTCTTTAATAGATGCCTACAATTCTATTATAGAATTAGAGGACGATATTGATGTCTTTGTCTTGCATCCCACTGGTGAAACCGTTGCAAGCGTTATGGGATTTATCGAAAGCCCTCAAATTAAACAAATAACATCTGAATTATTCAGCGTTAATGTTATACAGAGCATTGAGAAATTCATAGAAGAGACTGGTATAAAAAGAAGCAAAATCGCTATAGAAAATATTGTATTTCCTTTTGAAGCTACAATTAAAATCATTAAAAAATTGAAGACAAAGCTATGTATAGATACCGCACATGTTCTTGGGGAATTTTCAGGAAATCACGATCTCCTCGAAATTACAGAAAAATATTTGGATATAACAGCCGAAATTCATCTCCAAGACTACAACGACGAGAATTTATTTTCCGATCATGCCGCTTTAGGAACTGGAAAGAATTTTCCTCCCGAATTTCTAAATCTGATCCATCAAAAGAATTTTGAAGGTCCTGTTGTCTTTGAATTACCTCAAGTGGATACAATAAAATCTATTAAATATATAAAAGAAAACGCTCCTCAATTAAAAATTCCAGATATCAAGGATCAACCCTTTTATAAGAGAAATTAGAGCGTTTTTAATTGATCTTCAAGTTGTTCAATTTTAATCCTTAATTCTTCAAGATTTCTTCTTTCCTTTTCGACTAAATCTTTTGGAGCTCGCTCTGAAAATTGACTCTGCAGTTTCTTTTCGATTTTAACAGCCTCATTTTTGGCTTTTTCTAACGAGGTGTGGATTCTTACCTTTTGCTTTTCAATATCAGATTCAGACAAGGGAACAAATGCAGGTATTCCCCTAAGCACGATTCGAGCCGATTGAGGAGGTGGAACGAGATTTTTATCTATAATAAATTTATTTTCGTCTATGAATGCCATTTTAACTAATTCGTTCCTACATAATTCAAACAATTCTCGATGAACTTCAGTTTCAATTGAAATTTGTAATGGGACAAGAGTCTTTAAGGGAATTCCAAAATCGTGTTTTACCCATCTTACCTCCCGAACAAAATCTGCCATCAAGAGAAAACTTTCTTCTATGGTTGGATCGATAAATGATTCTTGTGCTGTTGGCCAAGGAGCATACATTATTGTGGGTGTTGTTTTAAGATTGTCTGGAAGAGCTTGCCATAATTTTTCAGTGATAAACGGCATAACAGGATGCATTAATTTATAAAATGTTTCTAATACATGGAGTAGTATAGCCTTTTGAATGTGTTTATCGGAATAACTCTCATCGTATAGAAATATCTTGCTCATCTCAATGTACCAATCGCAAAATTCACTCCAAAAAAACGATTTTATTTCTCTTGTCATCCGCAAGTAATCGTAATTATCCATGTGGGATTGGACATCTCTAATCAATGAGTTTAATCGAGAGAGAATCCATTTATCGGGGAATTTTAGCTTATTCAAATCGAGTTCGTCGATTTTGGGAACCTTCTCATCTGAAGTAATGTTGGTTAAAACATAACGAGACGCTTGCCAAATTTTATTGCAATATTTATGAGCAACATCAATATTTTTGGGATCATAATTAGTATCTAATCCTGGAACACTGTTTGATATCATTACATAACGGAGGGAATCTGCTCCAAAATCCTTTATAATTACTAGAGGATCGTATTGAGCTATATTTTCCATAGATTTACTTATCTTTCGTCCTTTTTCGTCTCGAATCATACCGTGTAAATAAACTGTATGATATGGAGTTTGTCCTGTTAGCTCAATTCCCATCATAAGTTCTCTTGCAACCCAAAAAAAGAGAATATCATATCCTGTTTCTCTAGTATCGGTTGGGTAGAAGCGTTTATAATCCGGATGATCCGTATTAGGCCACCCCAAGGTTGAAAAAGGCCATAAACCACTTGAGAACCAAGTATCTAATACATCCTCATCTTGATGAACACTGGAACCTTTACATTTAGGACAAGTTAAAACGGATTCCACATCAGGTTCGGGACAGATTTCTTCACCACATTCATCACAGTACCAAACTGGAATCCTGTGACCCCACCAAAGTTGGCGTGATATGCACCAATCGTGTATATTTTCCATCCATTGGAAAAAACGACGCTCCTCTCTTTCAGGAATTATAATTGTCTCACCATTTCGAACTTTCTCCATTGCAGGCTCAGCTAGTGGCTTTGTTTTCACAAACCACTGAATTGAAACTCGGGGTTCTATGGTTGCATGACATCGCTGACAGTGTGGTTCAGCATGAACATAAGGTTCGATATCAGTTATTAATCCTTCTTTTTCAAGATCTTTTAGGATTGCTTTCCGACACTCAAATCGATCTAGACCCGTATAAGCTTCAACAAACCCCGGGAGAATCTGAGCGTTCTCATTAAAGATATTTATGAATTCTAAATTATGCTTTTTACCAATTTCAAAATCATTAGGATCGTGAGCAGGAGTTATTTTTAAAGCTCCTGTACCAAATTCGGGATCCACATATGGATCTGTAATTATTGGAACGGAACGACCGACAGCTGGGATAACTGCCTGTTTACCAATATATTTAGCGTATTTAAGATGGGATTTAATTGTAGCCACAGCGGTATCACCTAATAGCGTTTCGGGTCTTGTGGTAGCAAGAACAATAAAATCTGTGGCTCCTTCTGCCCATTTACCACTCGTCCACGGATTTTGGGGGCCTTTCCAGTCTTTAGTAATAATTGGATACTTAATATACCACAAATGACCTTGTTCATCAATAGCCTCAGTCTCTAAGTCCGATATTGCGGAAACACACCTTCCCGGGCACCAGTTAACCATATATTCTCCTCGATATATTAAACCTTTGTGGTATAACCTATAGAAAGCTTCCCGTACGGCTCGTGATAAACTTGGATCGAGCGTGAAATATTCGCGGCTCCAATCGCAGCTAATACCCATTCGTTTCGACTGTTCAGTAATTCGGGCGTGGTATTTATGTTTCCATTTCCAAACTTCTTCCAAAAATTTTTCACGCCCTAAATCCTTATGGCTTATACCTTGTTTTAATAGTTCCCTAACAACAACATTCTGAGTTGCAATTCCCGCGTGATCGGTCCCCGGTATATAAAGAGTTTCTTTCTGCCGCATGCGCTCATAACGAGTCATTAAATCCTCAAGTGAAATCACAAGTGCATGACCTGAATGGAGTTGGCCTGTTACATTAGGTAGTGGGATTGTAATGCAATATCTTTCAGATTTCTCAGTTGTAATTCCCAATTCCTTGGACTTTTCAGGAGCAAAGTAGCCTTCTTTTTCCCACCACTCATATAAATCCTTTTCAATTAGGTGGTGGTCATAAATTTTAGTTAAATCACTTGTCATGACAATAATTCCTCGAATTATCTAATATAATACCAGAATTTTCTTAAAAATTTCGGTTCTATCTAATCTACATAATTAAGGAAATAAAAAAAGAAAGTAATGGAAAATTAGAAATAGAATTAGAAAAAAAATAAATAATAAGATTATATTGATGCTATTTTGTCCAGTTTATGAAATCTTGGACATAAATTTTAGCTTTTTCCATTTCTTCAGGAAAAATTGGTCCTTTTTGTCCTTCAACACGCGCAGTTAGCAATTCATTGTAGGTTTTCTCAATCATCAATGAATCCTCAATTTTACCTAAATATTTTTTAGCATATCTTTGAACCTTGCTTGTGGGCATTGCATGTGTTAAAAAACCCGTTCCATATTTTATTTTTTTGTCGGATTTCTTCAGTAAACCATCTAACTTCTTTAACCATCTTTTCGATTTTGTATCACTCATAAACATTCTAACGGCTCCTCCTAAAATGAACACATCCGGTACATTTTCCGCAACGATTTCAGGAGAAACCTCCTTTACATCAGCAATTGTAACATCACTATTGGTGGAAAACTCCTCTTTCAATAATTCTGCTAATTTCCTACCATTTCCAAACTTGGTATGAGTCATTATTTGAACTTTCATGATCTAAGAGAAGCATTTATTGATTATAAAACTTCTATAGACCAGTAATGAGTTTAAACAAGGATGGAAACCACATAATGTAAAGATTAATTTATCTTGCTTTAATATTTTTTTTATGGAATATAAAGAGGATATTGTCGAAGCGAAAGAGCGAATGAATGCATGGTGGGATCACGAAATCATCGATCGACCGGTTGTAAGCTATTACTATCCAAAAAAAAGAGGAAAGCTTGGTACCTATTTAGATACTGTTGGCGAAAATTGGACCTTAGCGGAAAATTATGATGATATTGAAAGTGCAATGGATGGATATGAAAAACGGGCAAAAGATACCCATTTTGGAGGGGAATCAATTCCTTTCTATTTTCCTAATTATGGTCCGGGAATAATGGCTGCAGTTTTCGGAGTTTCACCCTTATTTAAATCAAATACAGTTTGGTTTAGTCTCCCTATAAAACCAGACAATATCGTGGAACATTTAGAAAGCGTAAAACTAAATCAAAATAACGAGTGGTATTCAAGACTGCTCAGAATAACTGAAGCTGCTGCAAAAAGAGCGGGTAAAAACTACCTAATAACCGTGACTGACATTGGTGGTGTTCTAGATATACTTTCATCGTTTTTAGGACCAACCAACCTTATACTTGCAATGAAGCGAAATCCAGACATAATAGATACTTGCCGATCAATAATTATAGAGAAGCTATTAAAAGTATACGATGATTTACAAGGGATTATCGATCAATTTTGTGATGGTTGCAGTTGTTGGCTAGGTGTTTGGAGTAAAAAAAGATGGTATGCTCTACAAAGTGATTTTAGTGCTATGTTGAACCCTGCATGGTTTAAAAAATTCGTATTACCTGATCTTGTGAAACAAGCTGAGCATATGGATTACGCAATTTACCATTTAGATGGTCCTAACGCACTCCCACATTTGGATCCTTTATTAAACGAGCCTAGTATAACAGGAATTCAATGGGTTCCAGGAGCCGGAAATGCAGAAATGGGTTCAAAAGATTGGATACCATTGTATAAGAAAATTCAAAAGGCAGGTAAAAATTTAGTAATCGATTCTGCACCTGAAAATGTTTCACACCTTTATAAAAGTCTGGATACAAAAGGATTATTCGTTCGGACTTTTTATCGTTCTGAATACATCAAAAACCAATATTTACCGAAATTCATTGGAGGGCGCGAGGGGAAAATGGTGGTTGATGTAATAAATTGGTTAAAAAAAAGAGGAGAGAATTCAATCACTAAGGAACTGTTAGATGACTTTTTGCTAGTTAATAATTTAGAAATAGAAAACAGGTATCGAAAGGACCTACTTAAAGAGATCTTTAGTTTTTTTACAAGAAAATGGCATTATTAATTTCGCTACAAGTGTATAACTACTTTCAAAGTTATAAAGGATACTTGCGATATTTTTCGATTGCAGTTCTCATCGCTAAAATATTCTCCCAAGGGATATTTATTATATCGTGGGATGGTCCTACAAAGTAACCCCCACCTTTTCCGGCACTTTTTATTGTATTTTTTACATTTTCTTCAACATCCTTAGGAGTGCCATAAGTTAAAATACCTGAAGAATCTAATCCCCCCATGAAGCATAAACGATCCCCTAACGATTGTTTTAACCCGGGCAAGTCCACGCCTGCTGTTGCCTCTAACGATTGTATGCAATTTAAACCAGCATCAACAAGGTCAGGTAAAAATTGATCTATTTTTCCACAAGAATGTAATATTATGAATACTCCCCTTTTTTTACATGCTTGATATATTCTTTTATGGTATGGAAGGATAAATTTACGGAAAACATCTAATGAGAAGAAAGGATTTTCCTTGTAACCTAAATCATCCCCAAACATCACAATATCGACGCCCACTTCGGCTAATCGTTTCAATATTTCGATGTTAACTTTAGTGTATTCATTCATAATTTCATGTATAAAACTGGGATTTTTTCGTATGTAATACGCGAAACGAGTAAATGTAATACCCCCTATCAAAAATTCAGAGAGATCTATGGGTAAATTTGCCAAAGGATAGAAATATGGCTCAAGAGCTTCAACAAATCGTTCCCATTTTTGAGAAGAGTATTTAACTCTATTGTTAATCCACTCTGTTGGCTTTCCATATCGATCCCAATAAGAATGTAAGATTTCGGGATTTGTAAAATAGCCTCCAACGTACCAGGCATATTCTAAACCCGTGTTTATTTGTTTTTCAGTTCTATATAATCTACCATCCATTCTATTTAAACGACAGTTAGGATATTCTGGAGGCGCATTTTCGTATCTAACTTTGATTTTAGTTTCTCCAAAAGGATCCATCCTGAAGAGATCAACGTTCCAGAAGCGTTGCTCCGTGATATAATGTTTAATATTAGAGTATTTATTTTCTACATAAGTACGATGTTTATCCATTTCTCCTGATTTTTTAAAAGCTTGAAACGAACTCCCGGTCTGTTCAAACCCAAAATAATGGATTGGAACCAGATCAGGTTCGCCATCAAGCTCGAGAGCTTTAAAGACTCGTTCGCGTTTTGATAAAACCATAATTATATTGAGATCTGATGATTTTAAAAATAAATGAAATTACTGGGGAGTAGAGTAATGGTATGTTAAAAAATATTCCTCAAATAAATAGAATTTGGACTTAATAGTAAGTTTAATTAATTAATATTTCTTTGCGGAAACTATCGAAAATAAGCAATGTTCCTACTATTAATATTAGAGGCGAAGTGATATTCATCAGATTTATTAAAAATATATCTGGTCTAAGAATGCTTCCCAATCCAATAAAAACTACACCTGAGATCACTTTCAAAGATTTTTGATTTGATGTTCCTGTATTATTAAAAAGGATAAGGAATAGTAAATAAGGAATGAATGAAGTGCTAGTTAAAATACATAATAATATTATATTTGGCAGACCTGTGAAACTTAAAAGAAGTACTATAATAAATGGGATTATTCCCGCAAGATAATGCCTTTCATAAGTAATCTTATTCATTACTTTCTCTAAATGTATGATTTTATTCCAGAAGGGAAAAAACAACAGTAAAATCCTGATTCTAAGTAGCAAAGCGTAAGTCAGAAAATCTATTGGTAAAGAGACTGAGAGAATTTTCATAATATTTTCAATTGCTATAATAAAAAAGAAGATTTCCCATGAGAATAAGTCGTTATATAAGTTAAAATCTTTTTCTTTTGTGAATTTCTTTGAAATGTAAAGTTTGTTAATAATAATTAATGCTATTAAGATAGATAAAACCGCATTAACTAAAAATAGTAACGCACCGATAAGTACGATATCCAATTTTATCCCTCTAATAAATGAAATAATACAATTGGTACTAAATTACCTTCAAGGGATAGTCGCTCATTATTTGCACGATTTACTAAATTAATTGCGGTGGAATTTATCGACTGTTCTGCAGATTCGAGATTGAACAATTTTCTGTATTCGGGATCATCTGGATTTGATAAGATTTTCTTTTCCCATTTCAAACCTAGAGCATTTGCCTGTAATTGTAGCCCTGCTAACGCCATTCCGGCCTCAACTTCGGCCCAATACTTAAGATTCATGATTCTGTGCATTAATCCCGCACATGGCTTTTTTCGATCAATACATAATAAAATAGCATAATTAGAAAAATTAGTATCAAACTCCTTTACAATCTCATTGCTAAAGGTCTCATCGCTAAATTTTTGTATAAAATGATCGTAAGTATTGGTTCCATCAACCTTAATCCATCTATTTAACGCAGAATATCCGACTGGATTATAATGGTATGATCCATGTGGTACATTAGCAAGATTTTTTACATAAACTATTGGATATACTGCATATCCCGCACATCCTGATGCATGTACACGACCGTAACCATTTTTCTCTAAAGCGTCACGGTTTCCATGAGTCGTATGATCTGTTTCTCCTTGGCAAGCCCAGAGCAGTTGAGAGATTTGGTGTAAATTTGCATGGTTTGGTGCCTTTTTATCAACCCGATTAAAAATAGCATCATCTAGTGGAACACCTTTATATTTGTTTTTATAAATTGCGCGATCTTTGAAGCAAGCTGGAGTATCGAGCAAGATTGCACCCTCAGTAACTTTTTTTTGAAGAGGTTCTGTAGTATCTTCTACTATTGCTGCCCTATCTCTCTCTCGAACTGCTACTGAATATAAGAAGGTGTAATTTTGATTCGTTACATCGTTAACGATTTTATTATATTTTTTAGGCGCTCTTGCCCGCTGTGATACACCAAGCCCTATACTATCAACTTTTAATGAGAGATATTGCCACGTAATCCCTACCCGAATCAAATCCTCGAATTCAATAGATTCCTTCCAAAATAATTCAGGATAAAGTTCCATTGTAGATTTTGTTTTTTCCTTATCAGTTAATCGAACCAAACCATTGTTATTATATCTATAAATCCCTCCAGAGTAATCTTTCCCATCAGGTAATATAACAAATAGGGAATTTGAAGGTGCTGCTTGAAAGGTAGAATTACATATTTCTTTAATAACAGATAATTGCAACATTTGCCCCTCACCTGAACAATCTTTACGCCTTGCTAAACACTCTTGAAGACTCATTTTATACACTAGGCTAATTTTAATGAAATAGTTATAATAAGAAGATTAGTATATTACTTCAAAACCTTTTTGACTTTTAAATAAAAAAGAATAAAAAATTAAAAAAATTATTTTTGGTTAGCCAAGTATTCGTTCATTTCAACGAAAGAGCTTGTTCGGATAAGAGCTGCTTTAAGGAATTGAAACCCTATGTCGTAGGTTGACCCGTCTCCACCGATGTGGATAACATACGGAACTTCACCTTTGTATAATCCCTTCGCCTTTAAGATTTTATAGGTTGTGCTTATCCCATCTGCAATAGTCGCACCTGATTCAAATAAATGGTGGACCCAAGGAACTTTCCAGGAGCCAACGAAATCTTTAGAGGTTGAAACCTCAGCACAACTGGTATTATTAACGTATATAATATTATTTCCAGCAATAGCAGTGGCTACAGTTGCCATTTGATTTAATACCATTCCTGCTCCACATCCAGGACAAAGTCCATGCCCGGGGTGCAGATGATCTTGAGGTTTTAATGTTCTTCTATTAACTTTATAGAAGTCTACAGGTTTTTCAGCTCCGAATTGTTCAATAAGTCCTTTTATTTTGAGATTTCGTTGCTCAGTAAAATATATAATCTCGTCAATTTCTTTTTCCATAAATCTTGGTTTAAAAAGGTGCTTGAATTTACCCATTGATTTCAAGTATTCTACAAATTTCTCTTTATCAATATCTAAGCCGCGATAGTAAGAAAATGTAGGTATTCCGTCCTTAACTCTTATTGTATAAAGAGGCCAATACCCACAATCTGTAGCTAACTTTGAAATACTTGCCGCATCACCGGCGTCATGGCGCCATCCTCGCATACAATCTGAGTAGGTTTGAATGAAAGCGGATCCATTTGACTTTAGAGCATCAGCAACTTTTCCCATGAAATCTGCAGGGTAAGCAGGATTAGCAGTGGCTAAAAATAGAGATTTTGTACCAAAGAAAGCAAAAGGTGTGACAAGATCTTGCTTAACACCGATTTTTCCAGGTATTTTTTCACCTCCTGGACCAGTTGTTGTTGAAGCGTAAGGTGGAGTTGCTCCCGATTCTTGAATACCTGTGTTCATAAAGGCTTCGTTATCGTAGTTAAGAAATAATACATTAGTCTTTGTACTTCTTGCAAGAATGTCCTCAAATACAATTACATTTCTTTCTGGTTTTGACATTTTACATATCCACCTCGAAAATTTTGTCTTTGCTTTCTCTTACGCCTAGGTAGGTATAGAGTTGCCCTTTCATGTCGTTCACTGATTTCATCTTCCTTTTCGTGATATCAAATTCGTCTCGCGTGACATCTCGTCCACCTAAACCTACGATAAAACTCCTAAATATAGTATTAAGCGGATATAATGCTGTTGCTATCGAGGTTGAAAATGGCGGTAGTAGATTATTAAGAGAATCTGATTTCTCCAAAATGATTAATTTTTCAATGTTGTGCTCTTGTACAATTTTTTGTAATTCTTCATAAGGGAATGGCCTGTAAGCTCGGATTTTGATTAATCCTATATCTTTATTTTTAGTCATCCAACTTATGATGTTTCCACACATTGACCCCATCGTAATAAAAGCAGTCTTTGAGGAGTTATCCAAGTTATAAGTCTCAATTAAGTTGTAATGCCGGCCAGTTGCTTTTCCAAATTCATCAAATGATTTTTTCATTACATCTAACACAGATTTTTTAGCGACATCAAGGCCCATTCTTCCTTCCATAAAAAAGCCTGGTGTAACAAGTCCACCCCAGACTCCTGGACGTTTAGGTGAAATGGTATGACGAGGTTTTTTTGGCGTTAACTTACGGACGATCTCATCTGTAGTTAACCATAATTTCTGAACCGAGTGAGAAATTATGAAACCATCGTGAACAAACATAGTAGGGAATAATGAACTATCAGATATCATAACGGATAGAATAGAGGCATCGTACGTCTCTTGAACATTTTCGGAAACAATACAATTCCAACCATAATCGGTTATTACGTATTCCCAGCTATTCCAGATAGATATATTTGGAGAGTTAAAAGCCCGGGCGGAGATCATCATCGTTAATGGAATTCGCCATCCTACAGGCATCGGTAAAGCTTCCGACATCAATAAGTAACCTTGTGACGCTGTTGCAGTAAAAGTTCTCGCACCCGCGGCACACGCAGCAGTTGAATAGCTCATAGCTGCCAATTCTGATTCAACATTGACAAAAGCAGCTTTTAACCTTCCTTGATTAACCACGTCAGATAATCCTTCAACAGATTGCGTTTGAGGCGTAATCGGGAAAGCACATATAACATCGGGATCTGTCTGAGTGACACCCCCTGCTACGGCGTAATTACCAATCATAGCAGTTTCAATTGGTTCTTTAATTTCCTTAAAAAATAATTTCATTGGTTCTACTGACATTTTAATTACCTCCTTCTTCTGGTGTCGCACATGCTGCGGGACCCTGTTTTGCTCGTTTACTTATGGCCTGAACGGGACAAATATTAAGACAATTTTGACAAGCTTTGCAGTGAAACACATCGATTCCAGACATGTGATATTTGCCATCATCGCCTAATTTTCTTAGAGTGGCAAAATCTGGGCATATAAACCAGCATTGCGCGCAATTAGTGCATGTTTCTTCGTCCCATAATATTTCCCATTCACCCCACGACCCAGTATTTACTTGGTCGCTTCCAACAGGGACAACATCTTCGTCGCAATACCAAACACCGGCTTTATCTAAGTCTTTATATCCGGGTAACCCTAGAGATATTTGTTGCCATGGTATTTTACTGTCCACTGTGAAATCTGGCTCTATCCCCATATCATAAATACATGTTTCTTCAATTGCTTGTTTAATCGCCTGAATATTTTTTCCGGCAACTTCTCCCTTAAATCGCTTCATTATCGCGTCAGATAATTCTTCAAGTGTAAAAAGATGAGATATACGAATTAAAGCTCCCAATATAATGGTGTTGGTAATGTTTCTACCTAAAATCTCAAGGGCAATTCGAGTTGCATCAATTGTCGCAATATTTATATCTTTTCGTTTAACAGCTTCTTGAACCATTAATTGATCCATCTCAGTATTGACAATTAGCCAGCCTCCTCTCGGTATACCGGCAGTTACATCAACTTCTGTTAACAATGATGGATCTAAAACTGAGACAAAATGAGGTCCATATACCTGTTCGTTTGATCTAACTAGATCGGAGTTCGCAGATAGTCGAACATAGCTTTCAGTTGGACTTCCCATACGTTCCGCACCAAACTTAGGTTGACAAACACCGTAACCATAGAAGGCTTCCACACAGAGATTTGAAGCAGTTACACCTCCTTGTCCTCCACGGGCATGGAATCTTAGATTTATCGTATAATCATTTAAGATTTCTTTAATATGTTCTGTAGTTAACATTTGATTTTTCACTTTTTTTTTTCAAAAAATTCGAATTGTAATAAGATTAGTATTTCTCCAAAATAAAGTTTATTCCATTTGAATATAATTGAATATAAGAGGCTCATTTTTGCTGAAATGATGAAGTATTTAGGATATGAGTCTTTTTCTAATATAATAGCAGCAAAGGTGTTTTTTTAACTGGCAAAAAAGTTTGGCGTCAAAAATCGTTCTGATTCGATTAGCAACCCCAATGAGCTAAAATTAGATGGTTCTAAGGCTAATGAGCAAGAGAATGAAAATAATGTGAAAATGACTCCAGATTTTATACCGATGATAAGAATTATCTTTTGGAATAGTATGGGATTCTTTTTCTTTTCATTTTTAATCCCTCATGTCATAAATCAATTAGCTTCACCAACGATATTAGGCCTTGCTTTTTCAATACAAATGATTGGGGGTTTACTTAGTGCTCCTCTTGTAGGGTATTTGACTGACCATGTTTCAAAGAAACTTTTAATCCTAATTGGAAGTTTTGGGCGTGCTACTTGCTATATCCTAATGTATATAGGAATTCTTCTATCGTCTTTATTGGTATTTACTGTTGGTATGTTTATTTTAGGCTTTTTTGTTGGTTTTTTTTGGACGCCACTAGACACATTGATTTCCGAGAAATCAAATAAAACTAACCGTTCGTTTGCTTTTGGAAAACGTGGAGGAATGATAGGAAAAGGTAACTTAGTTGGATCGGTTATTAGTATTACGATTTTTAGCTTGGCTAATATTTTTGTACCTGAGAATTTCTTTTTAGTCTACTCCCCACTGCTTTTATTTGCTCTATCTAATATAGTGGGAGGTTTTATATTTAATTTCAAAGTAGATGAGAGATTAACATTTGACAAGCATATTTTTAATGTATTTCCATCATCAGTAGAACCAAGTGTTGTTTCCAAGGAACCTGTCATATCGGACGCTCCTTTGAAGTCCAGAAATAATCTAGCAATTGGATTTTTTATCGGTTTTGGTGTTTTAGTCATTGCTTTTATGACCACCGAATTTAATCAATCGTTAGTATTTCCTTACTATCAAGGTTATTTAAACGATGTATTAGAAATCGAAGATCCCACACTTGTAATGATAATCTATTTCCCAAGTCAAATTATTTCATTATTATTAGCACCTAAATTAGGTAAGATTGCTGATAAAATTAATCCTGTATTAGGGATGGCTATTGTAAGCGGTTTAGGTGCGTTCGTAACTTGGTTAATAATTAACTCGACATATTTCGGGATATACTCGGGATATATATTTGGTATCCTTTTACTCTTCGACTCAACTTTTGCGTGGGGTGGTAACTTAATATTACAGAATATTCTCAGTCGTATATCAAAAATTCATCGTGGAAAGATTTTTGGGGCTGCACAGTGGTTGAGCTTATTCGGTGCGGTTTTGGGACCCTTAATTGGGGGATTAACTTACTTTAGTATAGGCCCATTTGCTCCTTTCGCAATTTCAATATTTATCGAATTATCTATAATCCCACTCTACGCGATTGCAATTAAAGCTTTGAAGCCTTATATGGCTGAAAAAGTAGATTAATAAATAGCATAATCAAGCATAATATCGCTTAAATATTCGACAGATTGCCAAATTTATCCATAAAGAGAGATTTTGATCTTTTCCTTTTAATAGTTTCAAGTCCCACATTCCGCTTTCTGATTGCTTATCTCTCAATGTCTCAAGTGCTAATTTTATTTGCGGATGGGAGGTAGTGAAACCAAGATATGCGAGAGAATCAAGCGAAGACACAAGATCAGTCCACCAAAATGGGAATGATACTTTTGTCCAATATTCCACACCTCTGCGATCGGTATATTTATCAGGTTTAAAGAACCGCGAAGTCAAATGTTCTCCCGCTACTTTCACGGCTTTATAATTTCTATATTTAGAATGAGCAGCGAATGCTCTAAGTACTATCCCAGTCACCATATGAGAAAAAGGTTTTTTCCTATTGGGTTCAAATGCAATAGGGTTATTAACGACATCTAGGTATTTAGCGTTATTTGTTCTCATTGCAATAGCCCATCCCCCATCTTCTTGCCGCATGGATAATAACCATTCAAGGATTCTTTTAACGCGATGATCATTACCATACCCTGCTTTAATTAATAATTCAGTTATTGCTGCTGTATAATTAGGGCTGTATTGAGTACCATAAAATCCCCTAAGATCTCCTTCATCCGTTTGACAAGAAAAAATATATTCAGCAGCTTTTTTGATCGCATAATATTCTTTTGTAAAACCGTATTTTTCAACAAGAAAACCTAATTGCCTGTATGTTTCAAGAAGATTATAATTTTCTGGCTCATCTAATTTGGTTTTCCAAGCAGGGTACCTCCAATACCCTTCTTCTTGCTGTTTTTTAATAATTTTTATTGCTGAAGGTAAAATCCATAATGTTTCGATGGGTTTAACTTCTTCTTCTAGAAGATCTCGTTTAGTGAAATATAAAATTGGTTCATTTTTACTCGAAATAAGAGGAATCAATGGATCATGTTTAAGTTTTTCTTTAATTTTTTCCAAATTAGAACCACTCCTTCATTTAAAGAAAAGATTTAAACCACTCTAATGGAATAGCGTTTTTAACCTCTTTTAAAAACTCTGGTATGGTTAAAACGCCTAAATCTGAGATAATTCCATTTAGATATTTTGAGGGTGTTGTGTCAAAATAATAATTATGAACGTTAAATAATTTACTTTTTATCTTTTTACTATAGACCTCGTAATTTGGCTTACTCTCAATTATTATTTCTTGACCATAGTGACTTTTCAGATTATATTTATAAGAATCCCCAATTGCGTATACTTCTTTATTGTTAGCAGCAGCTATGCACGCTAACGGATAACTTCCTATTTTATTTACAATTGATCCATCTCGTAATACGCTATCAATTCCGAGAAGAATTAAGTCAACCGAATCTATGAACTTTCCCATTGCAGCATCAGGAATTAGATGAGTTTCAAAATCTGAAGATAAGATTTCTGCAGTTCGACGCCCTTCGAGTAAGGTCGAGCCTCTAAAATATAAAAAGCAAAATCGTTCGTTTTAATCTCTTTTAAACATTTAATAATTGTCGTACTGTAAGAAATTAACATGATTTTGAGTTTTTTTCCACTATATTTGCCTAAGAATGAATGAAATGACGAAGATAAAGCTTTATCTATTCTTTCTCTCTCTTGAGGATAGCCATTATATCTTTCGAGAAGATTTTTTTTAGTATAAAATTCCAAATCATGAAGGAGATATCCAATTGTATTGATTATAGGTGCCATACTTGGACGTACTTTAAGTAATTCCTGAGATAATTTAAATATTACATCTGTGATATCCATTTGTGAATCTTTTATAGAATCAAGCTGACTTTTTACTATTTCAAGACCAATTTCAATTAATTCACTAGCTCCAGATGTTTTATCTAGTTTTAAATCGTGAATCATGTGGAAAACATGTTTATTAATCAAATTGACATTCAACCTACAAATCATACAAATTTCTATAATTATATATTTTCATAGAGAATACTTATGTCTGTGGAATCCCCATTTCAAAATTGAATTAACTCTTTTTATAAACTATTAAACTCATGTTTAATTCTATACTTTTAATGACGCGTTCTAAGTCTTCTAACTTAAACATAAAAGATCTTTCCTTTATTAATGATATTGAATCAATGGCAGTTATTGGCCCTTCAAAAAAGCGAAATTACTTCTTCCTTTTCAATCATGAAGAAAATTTTAAAGGGGATTTATATGCTGTCCATCCCACAGTTAAAGAGATACCGAATTTCCCTAGTGAAAATATTTATCCATCCATTCGAGATATACCTGGAAACGTAGACTTCGCCTTTATTACAGTGCCAGCAGCGCAAGTAGTAAAAGTCATTGATGAATGTGTAGAAAAAGGAGTTAAATTAGTAAGTATCTTTTCAGCAGAATTTTCTGACTCTGGGACAGAAGAGGGGCGTCGTTTAGAAGAAGAAGTAATTAAATGTGCTCAAAATAAAGTTAGAATTCTCGGACCTAACGGCATGGGTTTATTTTACCCAAGATTAGGCATAGCTTGGCGTTCCAAATTCCCTACTGTTCCCGGTAATATCGGTTTTATAGGTCAGTCAGGAGGATTATGTAATATAGCAATTTACACTGCTAAAGAAATGGGTATACACTTTTCAAAAGTATTTTCGTTCGGTAACGCAGCTGATATCGATTTCGTGGACTTATTATATTTTTTAATTAATGATCCTGAGACAGATATTATCTTATGCTATATAGAAGGCATAAAAGAAAATAGAGTGCTACCTTTACGACAAATTCTCTCCAATGTTAATAAGCCGATTGTTGTTTTAAAAGGTGGAAAGTCTGAGAGTGGCAAACTAGCAACTAAAACTCACACAGCATCTCTATCTGGTGATAGTAAAATGTGGGATTCTCTTTTCAAACAGTACAATCTCATTGAAGTTGAGACCGTAGAACAGTTAGTTTATACTGGGCGCTTAATAGACTTTTATGGAATTAACAACTTAAAAAATTTAGCTGTTTTTAGCATAAGTGGAGGATATGGTGTCGTTTTAGTTGATTTACTCGAGAAATATGGAATGAAGGTACCACATTTCAGTCCAAAAATTCAAGAGATGTTGGATGAAAAATTCTTTGTAAATGGTACAAGCTCTAAAAATCCTTTAGATGTAGCAGCTCAACTATTTAGGAGCCAAAGCATTAAAGAAATAATTGATCTTGCGTTATCGGATACTAAAATTGATGCCCTTGTTATGGACCTTCCAAGCTGGTATTTTGATCCAGAATATTTCATAATACATGATGATAGTTTCGAAACAAATATTCTACAGGCTTTAAGTTTGGGGCATAAATACAAAAAACCATTAATTCCCATTATAGAAAGAGCTCATCGCCCCGATGAGAGCATTCGGATTTCTAGGATTTTAGCAAAAAAGAAAGTACCGGTATTTAGTGATCCACTTGAATTTATACCTCTACTACCTAAAATTAGCAATTATAAAAAAAAACTAGAAAAATAATAATGAAATTCTTAAAATACTTGAGAACTTCTATATTCGCCAAAAACTTCTCTTAAAACGCCGCAAATTTCTTCTATAGTAGCGTAAGTTTTTACTACTTCAATCATGATTGGCATGATATTCTTAGAAGTTTTAGCTACCTCTTTTAATTCAGTTAATTTTGCCTTTACCTGATTTTCATTTCTATTTTTTTTTAATTCATTGAGGGAAGAAATGATTTTTTGCTCTTCGTCAATATCGTGCTTAAACGTATCTATTTTACAATCTTCTTCCGTACAATAAGTATTAACCCCAATTACTTGAGTTATTCCCTTATCTATGCGTTTTTGATCCTTGTAAGCGTTTTTTTGTATTTCACTCTGAACATATCCCTTCTCAATTGCGTTAGATATTCCTCCCATCTTATCTATTCTTTCAATGTATTCTAAAGCTTTTTCTTCTAATTTAGAAGTTAAGTACTCAATATAATATGACCCCCCTAGCGGATCGGCAACATCAGTAACTCCGGATTCGGAAGCAAGTACTTGTTGAGTCCGTAAGGATAATCTTACTGACTCTTCTGTTGGGATTGATAGAGCCTCGTCTGCTCCGCAGGTATGGAGAGATTGAGTTCCACCAAGTATGGCAGCGAGTGCTTGAAGAGTTACTCGAATGATATTGACATTAGGTTGTTGAGCTGTGAGAGTAACTCCAGCGGTTTGCGTGTGGAATCGCAATCTCATCGAATTTGGATTCTTAGCGCGGAATCTATCTTTCATAATCCTTGCCCATAGTTTTCTAACTGCTCTTAATTTCGCAATTTCTTCAAAAAAATTATTATGTGTAGCAAAAAAGAAAGATAAGCGAGAGGCGAAATTATCAACATCTAATCCCCTATTAAGTACTTCTTCTACATACCCGATGCCATCTGCTATCGTGAAAGCAATTTCTTGGACAGCATTACACCCCGCTTCGCGCATATGATATCCGCTTATACTGATGGTATTAAAACGAGGTAGATTTTTTGAACAGTATTCAATTACATCTGCGACTAATCTTAATGATGGTTTCGGCGGAAAAATATAAGTCCCTCTAGCAATGTATTCTTTTAAGATATCATTTTGAACTGTACCAGTTAATTGTTCGGGATTAACTCCTTGTTTCTCACCTGCAACAATATACATTGCTAATAAAACCGAAGTAGGAGCGTTTATCGTCATGCTTGTTGAAACCTTATCTAAAGGAATCCCTTCGAATACCTGCTCAAAATCTTTCAAAGAATTAACAGTTACACCAACCCTTCCTACTTCCCCTAAACAAATCTTATTATTACTATTATACCCCATCTGAGTTGGTAGATCGAATGCTATCGAAAGCCCTTTTTGGCCTTGCGATATTAGATATTTGAATCTTTTATTCGTTTTAGAGGCATCTGCGAACCCACTGTATTGCCTCATTGTCCAAATTTTTCCACGATACATGTTAGGATATACTCCTCGCGTAAACGGAGATGTCCCGGGAAATCCAAGGTCCTCCAAGTAGTTTAGATTATTAATATCTTCAGGTCCATATACATGTTTTAAAGGAATATTTGAAGGAGTTTCAAATATCTTCTTTCTTTCTCCTCGTTGAACGAATTTATCTAATATATTATCTTCCCATTCTTTCCTTTTTTTTTCTATTTTTTCCAATTCCTCTTTAGAGAACATATTTCATCTACCTATTCATTATATTACAAAATTGGTTCGAAAGCATAACCGTATACTTCCTTACCATCTAAATTTCTACAAATTTTTCTATAAACGGGTTTCATTGTCATACCAACTTTTAAATGATCATGTGGAGTAATTTGTCCAAGAGCTTTAACTCCATTTTCGAACTCAAGAACGCCAAGAGCATATTGGGATTTATCTCGAAATTCGGCGGGAGGTGCTTTTAAAATCGTATAAGTCAATAATTTGGCACTACCAGATGCCGCAATGCTATCAAACTTCTCATGCTTACACATTAAGCATCTAAGATGAGAAGAATGCTGTAATAATCCACAATTAGTACATTTTTTCCAAATTATTTTTTCTTCACTATTCATTATTCTCTAACCTTTCAATCCAAGTTTATAGAATAAGCAAATATTTAATATCATTTCGGAAAAATATCAAACTTAGAATGCTAGCTTTAATAGAATTAGAATGGAAAAAAAAGTAAAAAATTAAAATATTATTTAGCGAGTATAAAAATCTCTTTCTATATAGAACGAATTTCTAGCGTTTTGTATGGGAATTGCTTCTTGAAGGTATTTTGGATTCAAATCTGTTTTCTTGATAAGTTTACTCAATTCTCGGTTGAGTTTTTCAATTTTCAGTATCTGTTTTTCAACTTTTTTTGAATGATGTAATGCCGATGGAAAGCTACTAACGATAATTGCTCTCTCTATTTCCACCAAAGTAGCATCGTCAGGGAGTTCTCTCAATATAGAAATAATTTCTTCTTTTATAACTGCCATATTTCATCATCTCCTTTTTTTGATTTTTAAATTTTTATCTCTCTTTTTTGGTTTTTTATTAAATTCGTAACTTTATTAAGATGGTTTCGCCCTCATCCTCTATTGCCCCACCTTTTGAAATAAATTTTAGCATTTTTTCGAAGTTTGTTCCTCCAATGGAGGATTACAACCAACTGTTTATTTTTCTATTTCGCCCTCATTTGTTTTTAGTTTATTAAAAATAATTGTGTTTACAATCTATATTTAGTTTTATTAAGTGAACTTAGATTGGAGTCTTAAACTAGATTTAGATTGTTTCGATCAGAATATTATCAAAATCCTTTAACTTTTTTTAGAAACTATCAGATTTCAACAATTAAGTATTATTTATTTACCGAAAAGGAATAAAATTATAAATAAAACTAGAATAATATTAATTTATATAAAAAAAATGTTTTATTTGAAATCCTTATAAAGCTATATTAAAAAAAAAGAATATTGATGTTTTCTATCTAAATCCGCTATTGTACTATATGTTAAAAAAAAAAAAAAAAAGAAAAATAAAAGAAAACTT
>Ga0255055_10000446_pt1 | contig 32229 bp, 28 predicted proteins | sample JV7_2_27_MG_FD_188633 | JGI IMG/M metagenome (GOLD analysis project Ga0255055, IMG submission 188633) | Seawater microbial communities from Jervis Inlet, British Columbia, Canada - JV7_2_27 | ecosystem: Environmental > Aquatic > Marine > Inlet | place: Canada: British Columbia | collected...
CGAGATCATCAAGCGGGCGAAGGCGAACCGCCGTCGCATCGTTCTTCCCGAAGGGACGGAAGAGCGGATCCTCCGGGCGGCAGAGATCCTCAGGATGCGCGAGGTGGTTGACGTCACCCTCCTCGGCAATCCCGAAGAGATCAGGCAAAAAGCCGCTGCGCTCGGCATTGCCCTCCCCCAGGTAGAGGTCATCGATCCGCTGGATTCGGCACGACGCCAAGCCTACGCCGATGCCTACCACGAACTCCGCAAAAAGAAGGGGATCTCCCCCCGGATGGCCTTCGATGCCATGGCCGATGTGAGCTACTTCGGCACGATGATGGTCCATTTCGGAGATGCAGACGGCATGGTGTCGGGATCTGTCCATACGACCCAGCACACCATCCGCCCGGCCTTCGAGATCATCAGGATCAGACCGGACTGCTCGATCGTCTCGAGCGTATTCTTCATGTGCCTTTCCGACCGGGTGCTCGTATTCGGGGATTGCGCCGTCAACCCGGATCCGAACCCGGAACAACTGGCTGACATCGCCATTCGTTCTGCCGAGTCTGCCCGTTTGTTCGGCATCGATCCGCTCATCGCGATGCTCAGCTATTCCACCGGCGAGTCAGGAAAGGGGGCCGAGGTGGACAAAGTGCGGGAGGCAACGAAGATCGCGAAGGCCCATCGTCCCGACCTGAAGATCGAAGGTCCACTGCAGTACGATGCGGCGGTTGATGCCGGTGTCGCGAAGACGAAACTTCCCGGAAGCGAGGTTGCCGGTCATGCAACGGTGTTCATCTTTCCGGACCTGAACGCCGGCAACAACACCTACAAGGCCGTCCAGCGTTCTGCTCATGCGGTAGCTGTGGGGCCGATACTGCAGGGGCTCAACAAACCGGTGAACGATCTAAGCCGGGGATGCACCGTAACCGACATCGTCAACACCGTTGCGATCACCGCCATCCAGTCCCGGGAGACGAAGGAGTCCTCATGAGAGTCCTTGTCATCAATTGCGGAAGTTCTTCGATCAAGCACAAGACCTTTGATATGAAGGACGGATCCGTCCTCGCCTCCGGCCTCCTCGAGAGGATCGGCGAAACCGGGAGCCGACTTCTCTACCAGTGGAGAAATTCCGCAGGGGGGATGGAGAAAGTGGAAACGAAAGCCCGGGCGTCGGACCACCGCGAGGGATTCCGGCTCATCGTGGATCTGGCCGAACAGTCCCGTCCTATGGAAGAAAGGTCCGACCTCTCCGGGATCGGCCACCGCGTCGTGCACGGCGGCGAACACTTCCGCGAACCGGCCCTTATCGATGAGGCAGTCGTGAAGCGCATCCGGGATGTGGCGCACCTCGCACCGCTGCACAATCCCGCCAACCTCGTCGGGATCGAGGCCGCACGGCACTTTTTCCCCCGTCTGCCCCAGATTGCCGTGTTCGACACCGCATTTCATCAGACCATGCCTCCCCATGCCTTTCACTATGCGATTCCGCATCGGATCTATACGGAGCATCACGTCCGGCGCTACGGCTTCCACGGGACATCCCACCAATATGTCGCCAGGGAGGCGGCACGCTATCTTGGCAGACCCCTCGCGACCCTGAACCTGATCACCTTCCACCTGGGAAACGGCGCGAGCGCCACCGCCGTCCGGAACGGCAGGAGCGTCGATACGTCCATGGGACTGACTCCTCTCGAAGGACTCGTCATGGGCACCCGGTGCGGCGACCTCGACCCGGCGACACACCACTTCCTTGCCGGGAAAGGGATGTCTCTCGATGCCATCGACGCGCTCCTCAACCACGAGAGCGGCCTGAAAGGCATCTGCGGGTCGAACGACATGCGGGAGGTCAAGGCACGGGCGGATGCGGGAGATCAGAACGCGAAGCTTGCGATCGACATGTTCTGCTACCGCATCAGGAAGTATGTCGGTGCTTACGCGGCCGTACTTGGGCGGATAGACGCACTCGTCTTCACCGGCGGCATCGGCGAGAACGCGTCCTTCATCAGGAGGCAGTGTTGTGACGGGCTCGGAATGCTGGGAATCCATCTCGACGAGGAACGGAATGAGAACCGGGGCGACGGTATTGCCGAGATTCAGCGTTCGGGAGATGCGGTCAGGATTCTCGTCATCAGGACGGATGAGGAGCTGGAGATTGCGCAGCAGACCATCGAGACGATCCGCACAATCGAACCCCAAGACCAGACCGGGACAGGGAGGAAAGATTCGTGAAGATCCGGGCAAAAAGCTACAGGTACACGACATCCGTTCAGTGGACCGGGGAGAAAAAGGGGACGATGACCGTCGGCGGGAAGCCTTCCGTCGAGGTGGCGACTCCGCCCGAGTTCAAGGGGCACGAGGGGATCTGGTCGCCCGAGGACCTCTTCGTCGCCTCGGTGAACAGCTGCATCATGACGACCTTCCTGGCGTTCGCCGACCGCGCGGGTTTGGGGTACGAGAAGTTCGAAAGCGAGGCGGAAGGCCTCCTCGAGTTCGTGGACGGCCGGTTCCTGTTCACGAAGATCGTCGTCCGCCCCCGGGTCGCGCTGCGGTCCGGGGAGGACAAGGGAAAGGCGGAGGAGATTCTCCAGAAGGCGGAGCGGAACTGCCTCGTCTCGACTTCCATCCGGACAGAGGTTATTCTCGAACCGGAGTTCGCATAGGCGCTGCCTGAGGCATAATGTGCAGGGTCCGTGCCGTTTGCACGGCTTTCCGGATGACCCTCTTGCCGCACCCGAAGGTCGTTCTCTTAGACCAACGCGTGCCCGAAGTTTTCCTCCCAAGCCGGTTCGCCCACGTAAAGAAGACCCGGCATTTGGCAAGAAAGAGGGCGTGACCGACAACGGTCAATTCGGTAAAATGGCCCCTGCGCGAAGTTATTCTTCCTGACTTCAGGCACCGTTCTTCGAGAAAGGCAGGCAAAGACGGTACCGGGCAATCTCTGCCGCACCATGTTGGTTATTCGGCCAGGCGCCACTTGGCAAAAAAGAGAATATCGGGCACAAGAGACGTTCAAAGGGAAAAACATCAATGGCAATCACTTTCGGTCTGCAACGATTCTTCGACGACATTCGATACCACAGGGAACGGTTCCGCCAATCCGTCGGATTTCTTTTTGTCATCCTGGTCAGCGTCGCAGGGAAACCGAAAGAGTTCCTGTTCTTCCCTGGTGTCGTTCTGGTCCTCCTGGGTATCGCCGAGCGAATGTGGGCATCCGGGCATATAAAAAAGAACAAGGTTCTTGCCACGGACGGGCCATATGCCTACGTCCGGCACCCTCTCTATGTGGGCAATCTGACACTCGGCTTCGGATTCGCTCTTGCCTCCAGTCTATGGTGGAGTCTGCCCCTCTATATAGTGATCCTCCTCCTTTTTTATCCCCATGCCATCCGGAGCGAGGATGAGAAACTGCACCGGCTTTTCAAGGAGGAATGGGAACATTGGCGCAAAGAGACCCATGCGCTGATTCCCCGCCTCAGCCCCTATCGGCCCGGTCAACGCAGCAACTGGTCATTCATGCAAAGCTTGCGGCAAAACGGGGAACCCGTCATCGCTGCGATTCTCCTGTTTTGGCTTTACATCCTTTCCTTTGGGCTGCAGTAACCCCCCGGCACCAACGATGATCAAAGATTTGGACAACATCACCGAAACGGAACTCCTTCAATGGATGAAGGCGAGCATCCAAACGGAGTCGAACATTCACAGCCGTGGTTATCAAGGCAATGTCTATTTGTACGAAGGCAAAGGAAAGCGTTTCATCATCAAGACGCCGGTCGGGTGGGGGCTGGGAAGACTCGTCCGCACGGCGATGCTGCGCAGGGAATACAGGGTCTACGCAAGGCTCTCTCAAATACAGGGCATACCCCTTTGTTACGGTCTCCTGGATGGCCGCTATCTCGTGCTGGAATATATCGGCGGCACACCTCTGCAAAACGCGGAAATCACCAACGGGACCGTTTTTTTTGACTCCCTCTTGAAATTGATCAAAGAACTGCACAAGGCAGGAGTCGCCCATACGGACCTCAAGAAAAAAACCAACCTTCTTGTCGTGGAAGGAAAGCTGCCGTATATCATAGACTTCGGAGTGGCCATCATCAGAAAACCGGGTCTTGCACCTCTTAACCATTACCTCTACAACCTGACAAGAAAATTCGATTTCAACGCGTACGTGAAGTTGAAATATGACGGCAATTTCGAAAACGTGTCGGATAAAGACAAGAGTTACTATAATCGGACAATCGTGGAGAAGGTATCGCGCCGGATAAGAGAAAATAAATTATATTCGTGGGTCTTCCTTCGTCACCATAAGTCGTCTCGTCGATAATCCGGACAGGCTCCCCCCAACGCTTCCCTGCAGGAAACCGCTTCCCGTCGCATCGCGTCGCAAATCACGTCCGACCGGCGGGCAACCACCGGTACCTTGGTGATAACCCCACGCCTTGCATTCTCTCCCCAAAACGGCACAGCAGCGGGACCGCCTTCTCCCCTCCCATCCGAACGAGATGTGGTATCTTCCTAAAGATTATGGGAGCTACAGGCAGTCGAAAAAGCAGGCGGGTTCCGTCTCCGGCGGCATCCTCAACCTCGATTGCCGGGCGCCGCATGGAGAGGGTCGCAACAGGCCTCGACGTGCTCGTCGAGAAACGCTTCGCCCCCCTGCGAGGGCTTGCCGTGGGGCTTATCTGCAACCCCACGGCGGTTGACCGGCGGCTGCGCCATGCCGCGGACCTGTTCCACGAAGCGCGGGGCGTCCGGCTCGCGGCTCTTTTCGGCCCGGAACACGGCGTCCGCGGGGACATGCAGTACATGGCCGCCGTGGGGGACGAGCGCGACCGGCGGACCGGGGTTCCTGTCCACTCCCTGTACGGAACCAACGTCGGATCGCTTCGGCCCGATCCCGGGAAATTGAGCGGACTCGACGCGCTGGTCTTCGACGTCCAGGACGTCGGCGCGCGCTACTACACCTACCAGGCCACCATGCTCTTCTGCATGGAGGCCGCGGCCCAGGCGAAGCTCGCCTTCTTCGTCCTCGACCGGCCGAACCCGATCGGCGGGCGCGCCGTGGAAGGCCCGTCGCTTCGCCCCGGATTCGAGAGTTTCTGCGGCGTGCACGACGTGGCGGTCCGCCATGGCTTGACCGTCGGTGAGCTGGCCGGATTGTACCGGGAGGAGCGGGGACTCGACCTTGCGCTCACGGTAATTTCCTGCCGTGGTTGGCGGCGGGGAATGTCCCAGCGCGACACCGATCTTGCGTGGGTCTTTCCATCGCCCAACATGCCGACGCCGGAGACGGCGCTCGTCTATCCCGGGATGTGTCTTCTCGAGGGCACGAACGTAAGCGAGGGGCGGGGCACCACACGGCCGTTCGAACTGTTCGGGGCACCGTGGCTTGACGGCGGCCGGCTGGCGGAGGCGCTCGGGGCGGAGCGGCTACCGGGGGTCCGGTTCCGGCCGGTAAGCTTCGTGCCGACCTGGGACAAGCACGCCGGGGCGCGCTGCCACGGCGTCGAGGTCATGGTCGTCGACCGCGAGACGTTTCGTCCTTTTCGCACCGGCGTAGCCTGTGTCGCTGCGGCGCGCGCCCAGGATCCCGGGCGTTTCCGATGGCGGACCGAGCCCTACGAGTTCGTGGATCACGTTCCCGCGTTCGACCTTCTGTGCGGCTCGGCCCGGGAGCGGGAAGCGCTCGAGCGCGGCCAGGGATGGCGGGATCTTGCGCCGGAATGGGCCCGCGAGGAGCGGGCATTCGTGAAGCGGCGGGCCCGGCACCTGCGGTACGACCCGTAAAGCGCCGGTCCTGACGACCCCTGACGCAGTGGCATCCCGGGAACCCCGCTTAACGCTGCGGTCCCAATCGACATTCGAGGAGGATGGAAATGAACCGAAAACTCGTCGCTCTGTCCTGGGTGATTATCGCATCGCTTTCCCTGTCGATTTCACACCCCTCTTTCGGGGAGATGAATCACGGGGCGCGGGATACCGCGGAGATGGAGATGCACCACCTTCACATCCTGTTGAATCATGGAATAACGATGGTGACGGAAGGTTCCAACCTGGTCATGCTCGCCCGGATGGGCATGGCGGGAGAGGTGGACCGCTTCTCTCTGGAGCACGGCGAGAGGATGATCTCCCACGCAAGAAACCTCTACCGCGAGGCCATGGACGGAGAGGCCATGAAGAGGCTGCGCGACTTGGGCGTCACGCCGGAATCCTCTCCCATGATGAAGCTGACCCGGGACCTGGCCGAAGCCATTTCGAAGATCATCGAGCTGCTTGCGCGGATGCCCGCGCCGTCCTCCATGGCGACGCCTGCCCGCTAAGGAGAGAAGAGACGGTCACCGTTTCCCCGGTATTTTGCTGTCGCCACCACAGGAAGCAGGACGGCAGAAGACAGCAAGGAACGGAGTATTCCGTCTTGAGGATCGCAACATCCAGGGAGTAAGATTCTAAGAAATGAAACCGATTCCCGGCGCACAATATCCGATGGATTCCGAAACCCCGCTTCCTGCCGAAGATCGCGGTGCGGCATTTCCTCATCCGCGGCATCCCGCAAACCGAGAGAATCCCGGGACATCCCCGACTCCTCCCGAACGGTTGCATGAGGGGATATCCAGGGCGATGGACCATTTGCTCTCCCTCCAGAACGCCGAGGGGTACTGGGTCTTCGACCTGGAGGCGGACGTAACGATTCCCTCCGAGTACATCCTGCTTCAGCGGTTTCTGGGAAGAGCCATCAAACCCGAACTGGGGGAATCGATCGGCCGGTATATTCGCAGGCGGCAGAATCCGGACGGGGGCTGGCCGCTGTACGCGGACGGTTTTTCCGACATCAGCACCACGGTGAAGGCCTATTTTGCCCTGAAACTGTTGGGCGACCCTCCCGACGCGCCGCACATGGCCAAGGCCCGCCAGCTTGTTCTGTCGCTTGGCGGCGCTTCCCGGGTCAACGTCTTCACCCGCATCGCCCTGGCCCTTTTCGGCCAGATCCCCTGGCGCACCACCCCTGCCATGCCGGTGGAAATCATGCTGTTGCCGAAATGGTTCTTTTTCCACCTCCAGAAGGTTTCCTACTGGTCGCGAACCGTGATCGTTCCTTTGCTCATCCTCTATGCCAGGAAGCCGGTCTGCCTCTTGGCGGTGGAAGAGGGTGTGCGGGAACTTTTCCTGTCCCCTCCCGATTCCCTTCACGACATCGACGGGTTCGTCCCCGGCAGGGTACGGAAAAATCTCTTCGTTCTCCTGGATCGCATGCTGAAACGGATCGACCGTTTCCTGCCGACTACCAAAAGGGAAAAGGCGATCCGGCTCGCAGAACGCTGGACCATCGAACGGTTGCAGGGAGAGGGGGGGATCGGAGGCATCTTCCCGGCAATGGCCAACGCGGTAATGGCGCTCAAAGTCCTTGGCTATCCCGATCAGCACCCCGATTTCGTGCGGGGAATAAAAGCACTGGACGACCTGCTGCGGAGCCGGGGCGACGAGAGTTTCTGCCAGCCCTGCCTTTCCCCGGTGTGGGACACCTGTCTGTGCCTGTCTGCCGTGCTGGAAGCCGGGCTCTCCCAGGAACATCCCGCCGTCGACGACGCGGTTCGCTGGCTCCTCGAGCAGCAGATCCACGCCCGGGGAGACTGGGCCGATCGGGCGCCCACCCTCGAGCCGGGCGGCTTTGCCTTTCAGTTCGAGAACGCTTTCTACCCCGATGTGGATGACACGGCCAAGGCCCTCATCGCCCTGTTCCGTTCCGGCATTTTCCGGAAAGGAAGGGAGACGGAGCAGATCGCCAAGGCGGTGAACTGGGTCCTGGGAATGCAATGCTTGGACGGCGGCTGGGGAGCATTCGACATCGACAACCACTACCTCTACTTGAACGACATCCCGTTCGCAGACCACGGCGCACTGCTTGACCCGAGCACCTCGGATGTCACGGGACGAAGCGTCGAGATGCTCTCCATGCTCGGATATCGAAGAGACTTTCCGCCCATCGCGCGCGCGTTGAAATTCCTCCGGAGGGAGCAGGAGACGTCCGGGGCCTGGTACGGCCGATGGGGCGTGAACTACATTTACGGCACGTGGTCCGTGCTCATGGCCCTTCGTCAGGCGGGGGAGGACATGTCCCAGGCCTACATCCGGAAAGCGGTCGATTGGCTTGCCTCCCGTCAGAATCCCGACGGGGGGTGGGGGGAAAGCTGCCGGACCTACCACGCGCCCTCCCTTGCGGAAAACGGGGACAGCACGGCGTCGCAAACGGCCTGGGCCCTCCTGGCCCTATTGGCCGGCGGCTGCGAAAACAGCCCCGAAGTGCAGCTGGGCATCGGCTATCTGCTCGGCACGCAGAACGAAAAGGGCGGATGGGACGAGACTCTCTATACCGGCACCGGATTTCCCAGAGTCTTCTACCTTCGCTACCACGGCTACAGCCAGTATTTCCCCCTTTGGGCCCTGGGAGCGTACCGGAGGATTCGCGAGGGAGGAAACACCCTCCAGGACGAGGAGAAACTGGGAAAACCGCCGAATCTTCCCCTGCCGGCACGGAAATAGTCCATGGAGCCTTTCCTGGGACTGGTTGTTGCGCTTTCCGCAGAAGCGAGAACCCTCCTGGGAACAAGAGGCTGGAAGCGCATTGCCGGTCGCCGGGTCCGCCGTTTCCGTCTTCCGGACGGGACGAACGTGACCTGCGTCCTCTCGGGCGTGGGGACCGGAAAAGCCCTCTCCGCGGCGCGCTGGCTGGTCGCATCGGAGGGAGCAACCGCCCTGGCCGCCATCGGCGTATCGGGGGGACTGGATCCCTCCCTGCGTGCCGGCGACCTCATTCTTCCCGATAGAGTCGTCGAGAATGGCGGAAACGAAGACGTCGCATGGACCGTGGACGCAGGCTGCCTGGAGATCGCCCATTCCTCGCTGGCTGCCGAAGGACTTCCCGTCCATCGCGGTTCGGTGGTAACCACCCCGCAAGCCGCCTTGACGCCGGAAGCGAAACAGTCCCTGTTCGCGAACAGGCAGGCCCTCGCCGTGGACATGGAAAGCGCCGCCGTCGCCCGCGCGGCCGGCGAATCGAACCTTCCGTTTCTCGTCTTGCGCGCCGTCTGCGACACGGCGGAACGGTCCGTATCCCGGGAACTGTTCGAATGCCTCGACGAAAACGGCAGGGTTCTGCCCTTCTTCCTTCTGCGGGCACTGTTTCTCAGGCCCTCCCTGGCATTCGATCTGGCTCGCGGGAGAAAGGAGTTTGCCGCCGCGCTGGGGAACTTAAGACGTGCGTGGCAGGTTCAGGGGAGGACGAACTTTCTGTCCCTGCTCGCCTCCCGGGGAACGGACCGAGGGAAGTCGGTCGATGGGGCCTCGCGAAAGGAATGAGGTGCGGATTTCCCATCCCAACGTTTCACCGGGCAAGTCGGAGGGTCCAATCATTTCCGTATCCTGTCGGGAAAAGGAAAGGCCTGGTGAGGCGATTCTTTCTTGCTGTGCTGGGAAGTGCACTGATATTGGGGATTGCCGGTCCTTCTTCGGCGGCAGAACCGGTAAGCGTGTTCCGTAAACTTGGCCCGGTCGATCTGCACGGAGACGGGCCGAATTTCTTCGATATCGGTGCCGGCGTATTCAACTACGGGGAAGGAGACGAAGCTTCCCTGGCGGGAAGGGTGGAAATAAGAATCGGGAAGAAGCTTTTCTTCGTAGGGCCGGCGCTCGGCCTCGTGGCCAATACCGACGGGGGCCTGATGGGCTACGGGGGAATCTACGTCGACCTTTCCTACCAGAGGGTCGTATTTACCACGGTACTGTCCCTGGGAGGATATCACCAAGGGGACAGCGTCGACCTTGGGGGAATCTTCCAGTTTCGCGAAGAGTTCACGCTATCCTACCAGCTCGACAATGGGTCCCGATTGGGCGTTGTGTGGGCCCATATCTCCAACGCCGGAACCCACGACCACAACCCCGGGGAGAATGAGGTCCTCGTCACGTACGCGATTCCATTTTAGGAAAAGGAAACTTTTCCACCCGGCCGGAAGATCCGGTTTCCCAGCGTCACCGTTTTCCCGAATCCACTCCCCGGACATGGGACAGGAAAGCCTTCAGCGGGTGCCTGACCGAATCCATGACGGCGCTTGGCTCAAACCCGCAGTGAACCATGCAATCGGCACACCGTGGATCCTTTCCCGTCCCGTATCTCTCCCAGTCCGTCGTCTCCAGGAGTTCCTTGTATGTGGCCGCGTATCCGTCGCTTAGCAGGTAACAGGGCCTTTGCCATCCGAAGACGTTTCGGGTCGGGTTGGCCCACGGCAGGCAGGCATACTTCTCGTTGCCCGCCAGGAATTCCAGGTAGAGGCTGCTGTGGTTGAACTTCCAGTCCTTTCCCCGTCCGATCTCGAAGACGCGCCGGAACAATTCCATGGTTCCTTCGCGCCCCAGAAAATTCCCCTGGTCTGCGGCGCTTTCATAACCGAACCCGGAGGAAACGGTCATCCCTTCGACACCCAGGGAAGTCAGAAAATCGAAGAACCGGGCAGCGCTCTCGGGGGTTTCCCCCCCGAAAAAGGTCGTGTTCGTGGTCACCCGGTAGCCGCGGGAGACCAGCAGGCGGATTGCGGATACGGCCTTGTCGAACACGCCCTGGCAGCAGACCAGCGAATCGTGCCGGTCCCCCATCCCATCCAGGTGAAGGTTGAACGTAAGGTACGGGGAAGGCGAAAATTCCCCGACCTGTTTTTCCACGAGCAGGGCATTCGTGCAAAGATACACGAACCGTTTCCGGGCCGTGATTTCCCCCACGACGGACGCAATGTCGGGATGGAGCAGCGGCTCCCCTCCCGCGATGGAAACGACAGGGGCACCGCATTCTTCCGCGGCGGATACGCACTCCTCAACGCTTAGGCGCCGGGAAAGGACATCTTCCGGATAGGCGATCTTTCCGCAGCCGTTGCAGCGGAGGTTGCACCGGAACAACGGCTCCAGCATCAGCACCAGGGGGAACCGCTGGCGTCCCGCAAGCAGATTCCTCATGATATAGGCTCCGATGCGCGCCTTTTGGATCGCGGGAATACCCAATTCCAGCTCCTGGGGGAAAGGTTTCCTCCGGTAATTATAAACGAAAGAATGCAAGCCGGCGCTTCCGAGTTACTCGGCTACGCAGACAACCGAGGACCCGGGGCGATGCGGGGGAATTCCTCACTTCTCCTCCGGAACGGGGCACAACCTTTCCAGCAAGGATATCGCCTTCCTCCACGTCGCCCGGAGATCTTCTTCGGGGGGCATGGCCGAAAGCACTCTTGTCAACTCGTCGCAGGCTTTTGCGTTCTGCTCATCGCGAAAGAGTGCCTCCGCCAGCCCCAGCCGGTTTTCCAGGTATCCGGGCGCCAGGTCGACGGATCGCCGGTAGTGGTAGAGCGCCTTGCCCGGATCTCCCACGCTCATCGGAAACCCCGGGGCTCTCAGGTACAACTCCCCCAGCATCCGGTCCGGGCCGCCGTGGTCGACCCCCGGGGCAAGCTCCGCGGCAAGCTTCGCCTCCCGCTCGATGACCGGGACGAAATCCAGGCCGCGCAGCGGATCGCGTTCCGCTTCCAGGCCCGTGAGGTAAGCGGCCAGATAATGAGCCAACCCGCTTCCGGGATACATCGCTACCGCCCGTTCGGCCAATTTTCGGCCGTGTCGGGCGTCGGCGACTTGAACCTCTTTCTCCCCTCCCTGGCCGATCAGCACCACGAAACAGCTCGCGGCTTTCAAAGCCGCCATGCCGTCGGATTCGGAGGCCGCCCCCCATTGCTCCGCCTGTTCCCGGGAGCAGGGCGCCCAGAGGACGATTCCCCCTCCGGGAAGGGCGGCGTCTTCGGCGGTCGCCTTCCCCGGTACGGAAGGCACCCTGGGCGGCGCGTATGCGCACCCCCCGAGGAGCAAAACGGCGACGATCAGTCTACGGAGAGCAACCGGCATCGGCAGGAACCTTAAGGCCCGGCAGGTCGGGATCCGCGGGGCCGAAACCGTCTGTTTGCAGAAGCCGAAGCAACCCCTCCGCCTCCGGATCCTTCCGCATGCCGGCAAGCAGTGCGGCCAGCTGGTTCATCCTTTCGTCCGGGGGACCAAACCAGACCACCGGGGTCGTCGGGAGCTCCTTCGATTCGTGGATGATCTTGATGCGCTTTCCCAGGGGAAGTGCCTTCAAGGCGTCGTACTGCAACCGGTCCAGCACGACCCCCGCCGCTTTTCCCCCGGCGACCGAACGCAGGGAACGAAGCGGCTGATACGTGCCGGCCAGGGAAAACGGAAGCTCCTTTGCCTTGCTTCCGAACAGGAGGCAGGACGCCGCCTCCTTGTCAAAGAGGATCGTCCCCTGGACCGTTCCCCCAAGGGCCTTCCAGTCGTCCGGCCCATCCCGGTCCACCGCGAGCCGCCATCTATCCTTCTCCGACCCCGCGGGACGGGTCGATGCGATCGGGGTCATCCGATACCGCCGGGCGTGCTCTGCATAGATGCCCAGACTTACGATCCCCCATCGGGGGGGGGTGCTTTGCAGAAACTCCAGGGCCGGTTTCCGGTCGTTGAAATATCGGCCACGGACGATGACGTCCGGCCCCAGGCTCTTCTGCACGTACGCCGCAAGTGTGTCCATGACCGGCTGGGCCTCCCGGGGGGAACCCGGTTGCCCGGGCGCGATGACCGCGAAGTCCAGCACGTCGGCGGCCGAAACCCCCGCGGGACCGACGAGCACGAGCAGGAGGATCAGGAACATCCACGGATTGCGTTCCACGCGTTACTCCTTCAGAAAGGTTCCCGAAAGTTTCAATGCCGCCGGCAGGACCAGGAGGCAGGCCAGCATGCTTGTAAAGGAGCCGATCACCATCACCGCTCCGAGGCTGGCCAGGCCGCGGTGATGGGCAAGCAGCAGGCCGCCGAAACCGATCATCGTCGTCCCGAAGCTCAACGCGACCGCCGCGGGGGTGCTGGTGGAAAAGAGACTCCCCTTCCCGTCAAGCTCCCTCCAGCGGACCAGGATGTGCACTCCCCCATCCACACCGTTGCCGATGAGGATGGGGATCGAGAAAAAGTTCGCCAGGTTGAAGCGCAACCCCAGAAATCCCATCAGTTCGAGAAGCCAGAGCATGCCCACTCCGAGGGGCAACAGGGTGAACAGAACCTGCCGCAGCGAACGGGTGGCCCCCCACAGGATAAGGCTCACCAGAAGCAGCGTCAGGCCGGCGGCGGAAAGGAACGTCCGGTGCATCAAAGACGCGGCCTCGAGGACACCGACCGGAACGCCGCTTATCTCCGGGTCCACCCGGCGCAATTCCGAAACGAACCGCTCCAGGTTCTCGAATTCCCAGACGTCCCCTTTCGGCGATACCTTGATCTGCATGCGGCCGTCCTTCCCCACATAGATCCCCCGGAGAGAGGGGGGAAGATCATGAATATTCACCGACTCGGCGGTAAGCCATCGCTTCAATTGCCGGATACCCGTTTCGACCTCCCGGCGGAGACTCTCCTGAAGATCCGTAAGAAGAGCGGCCCTTCCCGGGTCCTGCCGGAGAAGATCCGCGGACGATCGGAGATACTCCAACGTCCGGTCAAGGAGGGCCAGCTCCGTTCCCGCTCCCGCGGCGAACAGCTTTTCCTCCAGTGCCTCCAGCGCGAAGGAAAAGCGGGTGAAGGACCGCAGCAGCGAATCCGGCTCGGGGGAGGAAGACGCTGAAGCGGAAGCGGGGAGATTTTCCAGTTCCCGGGCAGCCCGGGAGAAAAGGGCCTTCTTTTCCTTCTGGTGTTCTGGAACGTAGTCCAGGATGCTCTCCACCTTGCCGACGCTTGGCAGCCCCGCAAGTGTTGCGGAGAGGCTTTCCCCCTCCTCTGCGGTTCCCGCAGTAAAAATGGCATACCAGGTGGACTCGTCCGACTCCTCGATCAGCCGCCTCTCGTACTCCACCGATTCGAGCCCTTTTGCCTGCAACTCCATGAGATTATAGCTGAATCGGGTTCTGTACAGGGCGGGAAGGGCGGCAACGCTTATGCCTGCGATGATCAGCAGAAGCAGCCCCCCCCGATCGGAAAACCGCTCCAGGAAAGGCATGACGACCACCCGGGGCTCGGAGGCGGGGAGCAGGTTTTTCCTTCCGAGGATCATGAGCAGCGCCGGGAGCAGGGTCAGCATGGCCAGCATACAGAGCAGGATCCCCGTTCCCCCGATCAGTCCCAGTTCGGCAAGCCCCACGAAATCCGAGCCGAGGACCGAGTAGAAGGCGCATACCGTCGTGGTTGCGCTAAGGAGAACGCCGGGGCCGGTCCGGGAGATGGAGTTCCGCACCGCACCTTCCACCCCGAGGCCCCCTTTTGCCCCTTCCATGTACCGCATCATGATATGCACCCCGTATTCCACGCCGATGCCCACAAGAACCAGGACGAAGACCACGGAAAGAAGATTCAACCGGCCTACTGCAAGCGTGGCGAACCCGTACGTCCAGGCCATCGCCAGCCCCAGGGAGAACATGATCAGGACGGGCCGCAGCCATCCGTGCAGGATCAACACGAACAGGAACCCCACGAGGAGGAAAGCGGTCAGGGATGCCCGGATCATGTCCCGGTTCGTGGTCTGCATCTCGTCGGCCTGGAGCACGGGACGTCCCGTAAGCCCCGCCTGGACCCCCGGATATTCCGCGCGAGTGGCTTCCAGGGCCTGCCGGATCGCTTTCAAAGGTTCCCCGATGACGTCCAGGCTTTCAAAATTCTTGTTGGGCAACACCTGCATGATCAATAGCTTGTCGTTGGAAGTGAAAAAATAACGGGATCCGGATTCGGCAAGGTCGAATTCGACGCCGCCGGACGGTTTCCCCCGCAGGGTATCGTCGATGGTCGCAAGCAGTCCGGCAAGACCGCCAAGCGTCTGCCCGAAAACAGCAGGTTCAACCTCGGACAGGCCACCTCCTCCATCGCTTATCAGGTCGGACATGCGGTCGAAGAGACCGGCCAACGTGCCGTCCTGGAACCATTTCCTGGCATGAGGGGCCAGGAACCGCACCGCATCCGAGATTTTCCCCGCGTCCTCCAGGGGCGCATAAAGAAGCGCTCCGTCGCCTAAATCCTTTGCCGAAATGCGGTAATACATGGCCTGTATGAGCTCCGGGTGATCACGGAGACGGCGGGCCATGCTCTCCGCAAACCGGGATGCGGCATTCTTTCCCTCCTCCGTGCCACCCGCCCCGATGACGACGTAAAGGTATTCCTGGTCCCCGAAGTTCTCCAGCTGCTCCAGGTATTTTTTATGGAATGGGAGATCGGGGGAGATCAGCCGGTCCTGGTTGCTGTCCATCACCAGGTACCGGGAAGCCGCCAGGACGGACACCACGGCGAGGAAGACACAGAACACGACGAGGGCGCCCGGGGCGGAAGAGACCAGGCGCCAAAGGGCCCCGAACAACCCCTCTTGTGCCCGTTTGAGAATCGTCAAATGCTTTTGGTGGTAATGTCGGCCAGGTTTTTGGTCGCCGTCCAGGCTGCCCCCGGAAACCGGTCCAATTCCTCCATCACCGCTCCCATTGCCTGGAGAAACCGGTCTGCCTCGGTCTTTTCGATGATCAGCGGCGGCAGGATCCTCACCGTATCCATCCCGTGGTCGATTTTATCGACGGTGCAATCTTACCACGGGATACGCATCCGCCGGCCTCTCCTCCGGCAGATAGCGCGGCTTAAGGAACTTCCGGATCGACTCTTCCAGTTGCTCCAGGGAAACCTGGGTGTTGAAACACGGACCGTAAGGTCGGGTGTTGAGGACCCCGAATGCGGGCAGAGGATAGATATCCCGGATGCCGCTTGCCAGGTCCCGTTCGCAGGCGACGGCCAGGATCAGCTTGGGGCGCTTCTTGATGACGATGCTTCTCGCGATGGTTCCTCCCGTGGCGATGGCCAGGTCGATTCCGTATTTCTCGCTGATCTCGACCAGTCCGGCAATCGGACATTTCCCGCACCCGGCGCACTTATGGACGTCGTGGGTCAGCTTGATGCCGCAATCGGCGTTTTGCAGGCAGTGGGGCATCAGCAGGAGGATTTCGTTCGGCGTATACTTTCTGACCGCGGAGGCGACCAGTTCGTTGTTCACCTTGATGAAGGATGACCGAACCATGTCCTTCGACAACCCCAGGGCCCTGCCCACAATTGTCATGAGCGGAAGGTAGAGCCGGACGGTCACTCCCCGCATCCGTTTGAACAGGGGGAGTTCCTTGCCCACCAGGATATTGATAACCAATCCGAAGGACACCCACAGGACCAGCAGGATGATGGCCAGCACCAGCATCCCGAAGACCCACGGAACCGCGGGATGAATCGTGGAAAGCCCAAGGGTCGGAACGACCCAGAGCGCCACCAGGAACAGGCACACGATGCTGCTGGTTCCGAGAACCAGGCCGACAAACAGGCGTTTCTTCGCCTTTCCGGAGAGATCGGTATCTTCGACCACCACCGGAACCGGATCGATGGATGACATCAATACTCCTTGCGCCAAAGCTTTGTCACCCCATATAATAATACAAATTTCCCGGGGCGGATTGAATAAATTCACCGCATGGGGGCGGTTCGGAACATCCTACGGAAACAAACCCGAAGAGCAACAGGGCATCCGGAGAATCGGGACTGTTCCCATCCTCTCAAGATACAGGCAATCAGAACATGTACCCGGTGACAGGGTCCCTCCCGATCGAACAGGAGATTTTGTAGTGGAAGTCGTTCGCGCTAAAACCGCCGGTTTTTGCATGGGGGTGATCCTGGCCCTGCAAAAACTCAACGAGCTGGTGCAAAACGGCAAGGTGCAGGGACCGATCTATACCTTCGGGCCGATCATCCACAACCCCCAGGTAGTGGAAGAGTATGCCCAAAAGGGGGTTCTCGTCGCCTCTTCGGCCGAAGACATCCCCCCGGAGGCCATGGCGGTCATCCGGGCGCACGGCGTTTCCCGGAACGTAATGGAGAGTCTCCGGCAAAAACGGATCCACATCATCGACGCAACGTGCCCGAAAGTGAAAAGAGCCCAGCTTCTCATCCAAAAACAGGCCCGGGAGGGCCGCATGCTTCTTCTGTACGGGGAGGAAAGCCACCCGGAGGTCATGGGACTTTTAAGCTATGCCGATGCCGGGGCGTTCGTCTTCGATGGGAAGGAAAAACTCTACGAGTACCCCCTTACGCCCGGGAGCCGCTATTGCCTGGCGGCCCAGACCACCCAGGATCGGGAAATCTTCAACGAGATCGCCGACACGCTTTCCTCGAAACCCGACCTGGATGTGACCGTCATGCTGACCATCTGTGACGCGACGAAGAAAAGGCAGGAGGAAACGGTCTCCATCGCCCGGGAAGTGGACTTCATGGTCGTAGTCGGCGGATTCGAAAGCGGTAACACCCGCCGCCTTACCCAGGTCATATCGGCCCAGAATAAGCCTTGCCTTCACGTGGAAACCGCACGGGAGCTTCCGTTGAAGAAGCTGAAGGCGTTTCCCAAAATCGGCCTGACGGGCGGCGCCTCCACGCCGGAAAAACTGATCGACGAAATCCAGGATATTCTGCAGAAGAATTCGGATCCATAAACTTCGGACAAGGCTTGGAACCGATGGAGGAAGATTCCGAATGAGCGTATTGAAAACCCTTGCATCCCCCGCAGAACTGAAACATCTCTCCCCCGCGGAGCTTACCCATCTCGCCGGGGAGATACGCGATGAAATCATCGCCACCGTCTCGGAAAACGGGGGACACCTCGCAAGCTCCCTCGGCGTGGTGGAGCTTACGATCGCCCTGCACCGCGTCCTTTCCGCTCCGGAAGACAAGATCCTCTGGGACGTGGGGCACCAGGCCTATGCCCACAAACTCCTGACGGGGCGCCTGGAGCGATTCTCGACGCTTCGCCAACTGGAGGGCATCAGCGGTTTTCCCAAGCGGCAGGAAAGCGTGTACGACTGCTTCGACGTGGGTCACGCCAGCACTTCCATCTCCGCCGCACTGGGCATGGCCGCGGCCCGGGACACCCTCGGAGGCAAGGAAAAAATCGTCGCCGTCATCGGGGACGGCTCCCTGACCGGGGGGTTGGCCTTTGAGGGTCTCAATCAGGCGGGGCACCTGAAAAAAGATCTGATCATCGTCCTCAACGACAACGAAATGTCCATTTCGCCCAACGTGGGGGCGGTCTCCTCCTTCCTCAGCCGGAAAATGACCTCGGAGACCTTCGTTCGTATCCGGAAAGAGACAAAGAAGTTCCTCGGCAATATTCCCGGCGTCGGAAAGGATCTGCTGCACCTTGTCCGGAAGGCGGAGGAATCGCTGAAGGGATTCCTGACTCCCGGCATGCTGTTCGAGGCGTTCGGCTTCCGGTACATCGGCCCTCTCGACGGTCACCGAATCGACATTTTGATCGAGACGCTTAATAACGTATCGCGCCTGAAAGGCCCGACTCTCGTGCACGTGCTGACCCGGAAGGGAAAGGGCTACCCTCCCGCGGAGACCAATCCCTCTCTTTTCCACGGAGTCGGCCCCTTCGACCGGGCGACCGGGGAGGTCAAGGAGGCCAAGGGAGAGCCGAGCAGCTACACCTCGGTTTTCGGGAAAACCCTGATCGAAATGGCCGAAAAGGACAGGCGCATCGTCGCGATCACCGCAGCCATGGTGGAGGGAACCGGGCTCAAGGAATTCTCACGGCTCTTCCCCGAGCGGTTCTACGATGTGGGGATCGCCGAACAGCATGCGGTGACGTTTTCCGCCGGCCTGGCAACCCAGGGGCTGCGCCCGATCGTTGCCATCTACTCCACATTTCTGCAGCGGGCCTACGACAGCGTGGTGCACGACGTCTGCCTGCAGAACCTTCCCGTCACCTTCGTCCTCGACCGGGGCGGCCTGGTGGGGTCCGACGGTCCCACCCATCAGGGGATCTTCGACCTGTCTTACCTCCGCCACATCCCGAACCTGACGGTGATGGTGCCCCGAAATGAGATCGAGCTGCAGCGCGCCATGGTCACCGCCAAGGATCATCCCGGCCCCTTCGCATATCGATATCCCCGGGGCCCCGTCGATGGGGTCACGCTGCCCGGACCGCCGGAGCCGGTGGCGATCGGGCGAGGGGAAAAACTGGAGGAGGGGAACGACGGGGTCATCTTCGCCGTCGGGATCACGGTCCGCCCCGCTCTTCTGGCGGCGGATCAACTGGAAAAGGAGGGAATCCGGTTGGCGGTCGTCGACCCTCGTTTCGTCAAACCGCTGGACCGCGAACTTCTGTGCGCCGAGGCCGCCCGCACCGGAGTGGTCATCACCGTGGAGGAGAATGTCCTGCCAGGGGGGTTCGGCAGCGCTGTCCTGGAGCTTATGGAAGAGGAAGGACTTTCCCCCAAGCTCCTTCGCATCGGACTGCCGGACACCTTCATCGAGCAGGGAAGCCAGAAGGAACTCCGCTCCCTCTACGGCATCGATGCCGACGGCATCGCTCGCCGGATCTGGGAATTTTTCAGCCGGATGGAACTTGTCCCCGCATCATCGATGGAGCTCCGGAGAAAGCGTTCCAAGGGATTTTCCGCCCTCTCGTCCCTGTTACGCTCCGTGTGAGTCGTTTGTGAACCGATCTGCCCGTTGACGGGGCGGCATCGATTATTCACCCGGGGAGCGACACCCTCGGGAAACGTGTCGTAAAGAGTCAAGCCCCTTGGAAGCCTTCTTTCTTCCGGTCACTCTCCTCTCGGTTTCGATGTGGGTTGGGTTGCTGCTTCTGCCCTGGCAGCCTTGGCGCAATCGCGAGGTCCTGGAAGCGGAAGAAAACGGCAAGGGGGAACGCCTTGGGGACGTTACCGCCCTGATTCCCGCCCGAAACGAGGCGGAAGTGATCGGCCGCACAATGGCTTCCGTTGCGACGCAAGGGGCGGACCTGAAAATCCTTTTGATCGACGATTGCTCGACGGACGGAACCGCAGATCATGCCCGGCAAGCCGCGGGAGAACCCCTGCGTATTCTGCCGGGAAAACCGTTGCCCGGCGGCTGGGGGGGGAAACTGTGGGCCCTGGAACAGGGGAGACGCCTGGTCGACACACCGATGACCCTCCTGCTGGACGCGGACATCGAACTCGCCCCCGGGATTCTCGGGGCATTGCGCGCCGCGATGCGAAAGGAAGGCCTTCCGTTTGTGTCCCTGATGGCGATGCCTCCCATGGGATCTTTCCGGGAAAAACTGCTGATGCCCGCCTTTGTCTATTTCTTCAGATTGCTTTATCCGTTCGCGCTTGCCAACAAGCCGTCCTCGAAAATCGCGGCGGCGGCGGGAGGCTGCATTCTCCTGGAAACCCGTCTGCTCGAGGAAATGGGCGGCTTCGAGACGATGAAAGATGCGGTAATCGACGACTGCGAACTCGCCCGCCGGGTCAAGTCCTCGGGAAACCGGATCTGGGTGGGCCTTTCCCGTTCCGTGTGCAGCGTCCGGCCTTACGGGAGCCTCCGGGAAATCGGGAACATGGTGGCCCGGACGGCCTACACGCAATTACGCTACTCCCCCGCCTTGCTGGTACTTTGTACACTGGCCATGGGAGTGGCGTTCTGGGTTCCGATCGTTGCCATGTTCTCGATGAATGCCGCCGTGATGTGGCTTGCGGCTGGCGCCATGCTCGCCATGGTTCTTTCGTATTTGCCCACCCTTCGCTTTACCGGGAGATCCCGGATATGGGCGCTTTGCCTGCCGATGATCGCGACGTTCTACCTCTTCATGACATGGACTTCCGCCATCCGCTTCTGGAAAGGCGAACGCACACGCTGGAAGGGGCGGATCTACGACGGCTCCCCCAACGAATGACCGGGCGGAAATCTCCCGGCAAGGCTCCGGAAATCCAGTAATTATCCCTTATAACGCTGCAAAGTCTGTGTATAATTTTTTCGGGCGGGCGCAGAGAGACGGTCCCCAGGGAGGATCATGAGGACTCTTGTCACAGGAGCAACGGGGTTCATCGGTTCCGCGGTGGTCAGGCGGCTTCTCCATGCCGGCCGCGACGTCCGGGCGCTCGTGCGTCCTGGAAGCGACCGGCGGAACCTCGACGGCCTCCCGGTGGATATCGTCCAGGGGGATCTTATGGACACCGCGTCCCTTTCGCACGCCCTGAAGGGATGCGCTGTCCTGTTCCACGTAGCGGCGGACTATCGCCTTTGGGTCCCCCGGCCGGATGCGATGTACGCGACCAACATCGGGGGGACGCGCGGCGTTATGCTCGCCGCCCTCTCCGCGGGGGTGGAGCGGGTCGTCTACACCAGCAGCGTGGCGACCCTGGGGCACAAAACCGACGGGAGCCCCGCCGACGAGGACACCCCGTCAGCACGGAATGAGATGATCGGCCACTACAAACGGTCGAAGTTCCTGGCCGAGGTGGAGGTTCGGCGGCTCTTCCAGGAGCGCGGGCTCCCGGCGGTCATCGTAAACCCGTCCACCCCGGTCGGGCCCGGAGACATCAAGCCCACACCTACGGGGCGCGTGATCGTCGATGCCGTTTCCGGCCGCATGCCCGCCTATGTGGACACCGGTTTGAACCTCGTGCACGTGGACGACGTGGCCGCCGGGCACCTCCTCGCACTCGAACGGGGGAAGACCGGAGAGCGATACATCCTGGGGGCGAGGAACATGACCTTGAAGGAGATCCTCGACGAGATCTCCCGGATCACGGGCCGACCGGCACCGCGCATCCGCCTCCCGCACGACCTCGTCCTTCCCTTTGCCATACTCTTGGAAGGATGGGCAAAACTTTCCCGGGGAAAAGACCCGCGTGTGACGGTGGATGGCGTGCGCATGGCGAAAAAGCGCATGTTCTTCTCCTCCGAGAAGGCAAAACGCGAGCTGGGGTACGACCCGAGGCCGGCCGGGGAGGGCTTGCGTGACGCGGTGGAATGGTTTCGCAGCAACGGGTACTGCCGGTAAATCCCAACGGGTGAGAACAAGTGGTTACGGAAATGCTGCGCCCATGGAGGGCGGCTTAGTTTCCCATTTAACTGGCTGTAATATTATAGGTTTTTTTGTTTCCATATTTTCTCTTATACCAACACCTTATACCAAGGATAAGCCGCTACTTCACCTCCTCCTTCGGCTTCCACTCCCGTGCCAACCGTTGCGCCTCGGCGATCTGATAAGGGGTCATCTTGGAGGCGACAAGATCTATGATTATTTCGGTAGCCTCCCGTTTCTCCCCTTCTGATGCAGGGACCCTCGAAACCGAAAGGTTGAACCACATATGCGCCAGAACAAAGTCCCGCGGGACCCCTCGGCCTCTAAAATACATGCCGCCGAGGTTGTACTGGGCTTCGGCATGTCCCTGCTCGGCCGCCTTCCGGAACCACTTCGTCGCCTCGCCGTAGTCCTGCGGGACGCCTCGGCCTTCGGCGTACATGCCGCCGAGGTTGTACTGGGCTTCGGCATGTCCCTGCTCGGCCGCCTTCTGGTACCATTTCATCGCCTCGGTGTAGTCCTGCGGAACCCCTTCGCCTTTTTGATACATGACTCCGAGATTGTATTGAGTCTTGGCGATTCCCTGTTCGGCCAGTGGCTTGATGAGGCGATACGCTGTGGCGTAGTCTCCTCGTTCATAGGCGGCGGAAGCATCCTCAACCACTCCCTGAATGGTATCCCCGGATTTTCTCTCGCACGCTGTAATAGCCAATGAAGTAGAGAACAGGAAGGTGAGCAAACCGACCGTCAGATAGCGATACATCCCTTTGCGCTCCCGCACCTTGACGGCCATCTATCTCGCCTCCTTCCCCTTCCAATCACCACACCAATCATTTCTTTTAGTGCCTAGCCATCTTGCCTTATCTGTTTTCACCTAAGGATACCTCCCAACGAAAAAATCAGAAACGTTTCGATGAGGGCTGCGGGGGCTTTGTGGATTTCGATGGCGATGACGAATATGGCGGGACTCACTTTTGGTACAGTGCTCACCATGGTGCGCGTGCCCATGTTCTATGCTACGCTTTACCGGATTCCGTCGGCAAAGCCGGCCAAAGTAAGCTAGGGGTTGTTTCCGCTCTCTGCGTCCTCGGTGCCTCCGCGGTGAATAAAGGATAATCGCCGCAGACACACGCGGACCAACGCAGACCTTTCGGAATAATCCCAGAATATTGGTTCTGCGGACATCTGCGAGCGTCTGCGGTATACAAACAACCCGACGCCGACGTGGGGAAAAGACAGGAAATAACCGCAGAGACGCTGAGTTCGCTGAGATGAGTCTTTCTGCCCAATCGAGAGACGACGATTGGGCAAAGAAGCTCAGGCCAACGGCCAACAGGACTCCTTAGGAGAGGGCACAAAACGGCAGGAGGTGTGATGCGAAACAGAAGAAATATCCCTCGATGCCTTTCTGTGGCCGCATTTTGCAGCCTGGCGTTATCCGGGCTTCAGAGCTGCGCCTTCCTGGGTCCGAGAACCTTGAGTCAGGGCCGGCCCGCGTACAACGACGCCATTGTGGCAACGAATTCCGAGCAAGAGTTGGCAATGATCGTCAGGATGCGCTATGGCCTGGCGACGAGCCAGCTTGCCGTGTCGAGCATTACCGCGAATGTCCGATTTAAGGCGGTGCTCGGCGCCCAGGTAGGTTTCGGACCCGACGAGAATTATGAGGGTAACCTCATACCGTTTAGCGGTGGCGTCACTTACGATGAGAATCCGACCATCTCGTACGTACCGGTTCAGGGAGAGGAACACATACGGCGGTTGATGTCGCCCATCCCCCTGGCCCTGCTGGTGCCGTTGCTGAACTCGGGCGCCGAAACCGCCCAGATCCTGACGCTTCTGGTGAGCCGGTTGAATGGGATACCGAATCCCAACTTCCTGGCGGCGGAAGCGTCGCCGGACGACCGCTTCGCGCGGCTGGCCGCCCTACTGGACGAGTTGAGTCTTGCCGACAAACTGGAAATTGTGGAATCCGTCGGGACCAAGGAACTTTATCAGTTCTGGATTCACGATTACGCACCGGCCTACCGTACCCAGGTTCAACAGTTCGTCAATTTACTCGGGATCAGGGGTGTTGTGGCGGAGGGTGAAGATATTTCATTAGCCCTGGTTGCGGCCGTTCGGCCACCAACGGATCGGTCCGTAGCCATCCAACCGCGCTCCGTCATTGACCTCGGGATCATTGCCTCGGCAACGGTTGACGTACCCGAAGAAGATCGTAGCGAGGGTCTCACGCTGGAGCATCCCAAACTCGGTCTGGCCGGCGAGTATATCAAGATACGACGGGCGAAGGAGCGCCCCAAGAGGGCGGCCGCAGCAACCCGGTTTAGAGGTTGGTGGTACTACATTGCCGGCGACGATCGTAAGAGCAAGATGTACTTTCGCACCTTTGGAGCATTGATGTCCGCTCAGATTGCCGCAGCGGTCAAGGGCGCTTCCACCGCGCCCGTGCTCACGGTTCCCGTGAGTCGATGAGAATAGTGGAGATCCAGGTATGTTTAAGAACGCGCGACTGCTGATCGCTCTGGCGTTGACCGGTTTTGTTGCTGTCTGGGGCATCGTCGACACCCCCGGTCTGGCGGCCTTTGCCACGTCGCTGGTGAAAGTGCTTTTCCGAAGCCGCGGCTGGTTCATCATGCTGTCGGTGAGTGTGCTGTTGATCGTGAGCATCTGGCTCGTTTTCTCCCCTTACGGCAGACTCAAACTGGGCCAGGACGACGATGAACCGGAGTTCTCGACCATTAGCTGGCTCACCATGCTGTTCGCCGCCGGCATGGGTGTGGGACTGCTCTATAATGGGGGCGCGGAGCCCATTACCCACTTTTTGCTGGCACGCCAGTACGGGGGTGAGCGCGAGGCGGCGGCGAGCGCGCGCTTCATCACCAACTTTCACTGGGGGCTGCACGCCTGGGCGATCTACGGGACGACCGGACTCGTGATTGCATACTTTGGCTTCCGCCAGGGTTGCGCCACCCTTATCAGCGCCCCGATCCAGCGGGTATTCGGCATGACCACCTGGACCGGGGTCGTCGGCTGGCTAAGCGATTTGATGGCTATCGTAGCCATCGCCATCGGCGTCGGCGGCTCGGTCGCCATGGGCGTTTTTCAGGTGCAGGGGGGCATCGAGTCGCTGTTCGATCTCCAGAATACGGGGTTGCCGCTCGCACTGGGTATTTTTGTGGTGCTTGTTGTGGCCTACATCTTTCCGTTGATGGTCGATCTCAGCAAAGGCATGGCGCTGCTTTCCAATACTGCTATGACGATCGCCGGGTTGCTCATGGTCTTCGTGCTTTTAGCGGGCCCCACGGCCTATCTGATGGGCGGCATCGTCGAGGCGATCGGCGAGTACGCGGCGGGGGTGTTACCCCATGGTTTCAAGACCTATACGTTTTTCGATCAACGGGTCACCGACTGGTTTGGCAGCTGGACGCTCACCTATATGGTGTGGTGGCTTGCGTGGGCGCCTTTTGTGGGAGTGTTTATCGCCCGCATCTCAAAAGGGCGGACGATCCGGGAATTCCTGGTGGGGGTGATGCTTGTGCCAACCGTCTTCTCCGTTTTCTGGTTCGGCATCTTCGGCGGCATGGGGTTTTTCATGGCTGGGCGCTCAGGCGATGCGATCCTGAAGATCGTTGAGACCAACATGAGCGCTACGACCTTTTTTCTGCTTGACGCCCTGCCGTTTTCGTTCCTGACAACGGCCGCCGTCGTAGTAGCGGCCTTTCTCTTCGTCGTCACGAGCGTGGTCAGCGCCGCCTTTGTGTTAGGGATGTTTTCAACGGGGGGCGACCTCAATCCCAGCGTACAGGTGAAGCTCATCTGGGGCGTCATTCTGGGCGCACTCGGACTCGTGATGATTCTGTCCAACAGCATCGATGCCGTAAAGGCGATCATCGCGGTCTCGGCCATGCCTTTCGTTTTCATTGTGCTGCTGCTGGTGGTGTGCCTGCTCAAATCCCTTAAGATGGAGGCTCGGTGATGTCCTGGGACAATCTCGTCGATACGCTGCTCAACGTCATGGTTTTCGTCTTTATCGGAGTCCTCATCTGGCTCTACCTCAAGGAAGTACCGGATAGTGCCGGCTCCGACAGGGAAAGGAAGAAGGAACAGGGTTGAATGAGACGGTCAGAGCCAACGTTGACGTTCCAATCCGGGGGTGACTGTCAAGGACAAATGATGACAATGTGAACTTCAGGGGAAAACAAAAAGGGCTTACCAATCAAGTAGTACCGACTGATAAGCCCTTATTTATTAATGGCGTCCACAGGGAGATAAAAACTCCAGTTCCCGCCCATGGAGGGCGGCGTCATGGCGGACAAGGGCGCAGGTGGTTATGATCTCCTTGTCGTCACGATTCGGACAATGTCCCGAAGCGCGTCCGCGCTCTCTCCGAAACTGGAAAGGGCCGAGAGCGACTCCCGGCTCAAGGATTCCGCCATGGACGCAGCCGCCTCCATCCCGAATACGGACGGATACGTCAACTTTCCACGCGCCCTGTCCTTGGCCACCGCTTTCCCCATCTCCTCGAAGCTCCCCGTCTCGTCGAGGATGTCATCGGTGACCTGGAACAGGAGGCCAAGCGCCCTACCATACCGTATGAGGCTTTCCACCTGGGACTCGTCTCCCCCGCCGAGTATCCCTCCCATTCCCGACGAGGCGGAGAGAAGCGCCGCCGTCTTCCTCAAGTGAATCTCCTCGACTTCGGATGCCGCGGCATCCAGTCTGCCGGATGGGTCATCCAGTCGGGAGGATTGACCGGTCGACTGACCGGGGGATAGGTCCATCATCTGGCCCCCGACCATCCCCTCCGCGCCCGACGCCCTCGCCAGAAGGGCGATCGCCCTCACGGTCTTCCCCGGATCCCGTGCGGCGAGCGGGGAGTCCCCCATCACCCGGAACGCTTCGGTCAACAGGGCATCGCCTGCCAGGATGGCCGTTGCCTCGTCGAACGCCTTATGGCAGGTGGGTCTCCCTCTGCGATAATCGTCGTCATCCATGGCGGGCAAGTCGTCGTGAATCAACGAGTACGTATGGATATACTCCAAGGCGCAGGCAAACGGGAGTAGGTCCACCTCGTTCCCCCCGACGACGCCTCCCGCGGAAAGAAGCACCACGGGGCGAATCCGCTTCCCTCCCGCGGTCAGGGAATACTCCATGGCTTCGCGAAGCTTTTCGGGAATGCGGCAAACCTCCGGCGTGAGGAACCGGAGCAGGTTCTCCTCCACGAGGCGCCGGCGGCGGGATATGTCCGGCGATACCACATTGCCGGAGGGCGCCGTCACGATCTCTCCCGCTTCGTAAAGGTATCCACCGTATTTTCCTTCGTCGTGCCCAAACCGTCCACCTTCCGCAGAAATGCCCCCCCTTTTTCTGTCCACCTCGTCCCGTCGTTTCCTGCAGGCGTCCATTATATTTCCCCGTGCCGTACACGGTCAACGCGAGGAAGGGTGCGGGAGCGGGAAAGGATGGACAGGTCGCCTGCACGCTAAGGAGAGAAGAGACGGTCACCGTTTCCCCGGGCGATCTTTTTCCCGACGGCCGGGGGAAGCTGCCGCAGCCATTTCCGGAAGCTGTCGAGTATCTTAGGCATCCCTTCCCACTGCGAATTGATCCAGGTGTCCGTGCCCACGAGAAAGCGGTCCGGATGCTTGAGAAAAAGATCGCGCCAGGCGGGATCGAGGACCCCTCCCGGCGAAATGTCGGAGCGTATGGAGAGCTCCACCCAGAGGTTCGGTTGGGCTTCCAGCAGCTTCTTTACCGTCTGCGCAGAGGAGTCCATCCCCGCGTGGGCCCAGAGGATGCGGACCCCTTTCGCCATGTTCGCAAGATCCCCAATGGCCTTCTCGTCGCAATGGCAGTGGAGGACAATCCCGTACCGGGAAGCAAGTTCCACGAATCCCCTGGGCACGGGATCGTTGACCTCTTCCCCGCCCAGATGGAACTCTCCGATTCCCCGGTAGGTCCCCCGCCGGAGCCGCTCCGTCACGTAGGCAAGAACGGAAGGGTCCTTCGTCCAGGTCCCCATGTCGCTTTGGGAACGGTAGGGCCGCAATTCGGGAACGATCCGGTCGGGCGCCTGTTCCCACAGACGCAGCGTGCCGTCGTCTGGCGTGCTCGATACGAGGGCACGGACCACCCCGGCACGGTCCAGGATCGCGATCGCCGCTTCCGCCGTTAAGCCCTCCCAGGCTTCCCGGTTGTAATGGACGTGGGCATCGAAGAGGGGAAGATCGGATTCTGCCCGGGCGGCGCCGGAGCATAACATGACGGTGAAGAGGACCATCAGCAAAATGAGAAGGCGGGCGCCTTCCTTTCGGGCTCCGACGCTATCTTTAAGTCCTGTCGACATACCGGCCTCCCCATCCACGAGGTGATGAAGTTTCCGATGATCAACGATATGATTCGTGTCGACCCCGACATGATGCGTCCCCTTCCCTCCATCGTTAGAACTTGCACCATAATTTAGACCTATGGCGCAAGCCATCCCTCGGACACAAAGATCAAGGAAGGTATGCGTTCATCAGAGCGAAAAACTGGTTCTCGTATTCCGACAAGCTCATCCCGAACCTGTTTTGAAACGCGGTGGGAAATGACACTCCGTTTCTTACATCCAATAACAGGTTCTTGGAGTTACCCCCCTTAAACCGGACACTCACTCGATGCTGTTAAGGACTTCCTATACTCCCTCGGGGACCGCATCTTCAAGCCTTTGTGCGGTGCAACCCCGTTGTAGTCTTCGAACCATCCCGGCAACTGTTCCAGGACCACACGAGCGTTCTCCAGGCGGTTCACATGAACATAGTCCCGCTTGAAGGTTTTCACAAAGCTTTCCGCCATCCCGTTGCTCTCGGGACTTTGTACCGGGGTAGTGCACACGATAAGCCCCATGCTTGCCGCGAAGTTCCTCGTATCATGCGCCGTGTAGGCCGATCCGTTATCGGAGAGCCACTCGATCCGGTGGGGAAGGCAATCCACGATCCCAAAGCGGGATTCGATCGTCTCGGCCATCAGATCCCGAACCATCTCCCCGGAGATCCCCGCCGTGGTGGCGATGTAGTTCATCACCTCCCGATCGCAGCAGTCCAGGGAAAAAGCCACCCAGACGATCTCCCCGTTCCAGCATTGGATCGCAAAGACGTCCGAACACCACCGTGTATTGCTCTGAAGCGTAATCACCTGCCCGTCGTGTGTGCGGGTGGGTCTTCCCGTATGTTTGGGAAGAAGCAGATTGTTCACCGCCAGGATCCGGTAAACCCGCTTTCTGTTCACGCGTGGGCGCCCCAGGTCCGCAAGCCGCTTGTTCAGAAGAGCCGTGATCCGCGGGTACCCGTAGGTGGGACGCGTATCGGCGATCCCCCGGATCAGGGGCAGCAAAGTGTCATCCTCCGGTTTCCGGTATCGCTGCCGGCGAGGAATACGGCCCTCCTCCCGCTTCTCGTACAGGTTCGACCGGGAAACACCCAAGGCGTCCGTAATTCCTTTCATCGGGAATCGCCTATCTTGGGCAAGGGCATCCGCAACAACAGTTTTTTTTCGCGGGCGATCTCGATGGCCTCCCGCAGGATCTCGGCCTCCATCGTCTTTTTGCCCAGAAGGCGTTCCAGTTCCCGGATCCTGACCTTGAGCTGCTTCGCTTCCGAGGCGGGGACGACGTGCTCGTCTGCTCCGACCGCCACCAGAGCCCCCTCTCGCATCAGCTTGCGCCAGTGGAAGAGTTGGTTCGGGTTGACCCCGTACTTGCGGGCCACCGCCGAGAGGGAGTTCCCCGGCAGTTCAGCCTCCTCCAAAAGAGAGCGCTTTTCTTCCGGCGACCACCGGCGGCGGCGCTGGACAGACGTGATGACCTCGATGGGGCCCATGCCGGGCAGATCCTTAGGGGTAGTCATACGACCAGTCGTACTCCTATCACTTAAATTCAGCAACAGGGGTGTCCGGTCGAAACGGGGGCAACTTCAGTTCTTGACATCATTAATCGTCCCGCCGTGGCCGTTTGCATCCACCAGATATTCGGCTGCCAACTGGAACATTGGACTTCCCCCGGTTACATTAGCCCCTTCTTGGCTGATCGTGTTTCATTTTCCTGCAACTAATCCGCCTGAGGACGAATATGTATGCCAATCCCCAATAACGAGGTTATTTGGCATACTTGCGGTAATATTCTTGGATATAATTACGATAAAATTTATTATATTTTCGAAAGTGCTGTTTCAGTGTTTTTAATTGAGAACTATTTCCAATGAAATAATTAATTAGATCCTCTTTTTTGTACTTCAGAAGATTCTTCAGATTAGATTGCACATCAACTCGGTCATAATCATCCATATCTGAAAATTCAAGTATAGGAAAGTTATCTGTATGAATTACTTTGCCATAGGTTAAGTCATCCACATCATTTTCACCCAATAAAAGCATGCTCGCAAGCTCATACACATTATCAACATGAATTTCTTTGAGATCCTTTTTGACATTATTCATATCAGTTTCTAACTTATCCAAATCCACTTTTGGTTTCTCTGGAGTTCCAATTGCAATTATGAAGTGAGTAGGATATTGCGTAAAATACCAAACGGTTGTTCGTGGAAAAACTAGATCAAAAGTTCTTATAAGAATTTTTAAATCATTAAAAGACAATCCACCTATCGGTAACCAAGCAGCAGCTATGCCATTTTCATTCAATGCATTTTTCATTATTTCAAAATATTCTCGTGTATACAAATATGGATTTCTCTTGTATTTTAAATTTGTAACATCGGTTACAATTACATCAAATTTTTCATCCACAACATCAATATAATTCCTCGCATCATCAATTATAATATCTAAATTTTTGTTGTTATAAGAATGGTAATTAACCTTTTCAAATAAATGGGCTGCATCAATAATCTTTTTTTCAATTTCCACTGCGTCAACATCAACACCATGGAGAAGCATACTGTATGAAGTGGCCCCAGTTCCATAACCAACCGTCAATGCGTTTTCTGGATCTTCTGCAATTAGCAGTGGAAGATGACCCAACATCTTTGAGTCTGCAGTTAAGACATAATCTGTTCCTGATACATTCTGACCGTCGACAAACAACCCTCTGTAGCCTTTGTTTTCAATAGCAGTAACTGTCCCTGATAATCCTTCTGCATAGTATATTACGTCGAAACCTTTCACTTCTTTATGGAATGTGCTCCTACCAGAAAAAATAAACGAATTAGAAATCAAAAATACAACCAACAGTGACGCAAAATGTTTCTTTGACGATTTTCCATTAATTGAACCCATATAAAATGCGATTAGGAGGCTAAGATTTACAAGAATTAGCGTGGTGTTCCACATGCCTACAAATGGTATTAATAAAAATCCGGTAAAAACACTACCAATTACTGAACCAATTGTGTTAAAAAAGAAAATCTTTCCGGTTTTCATTCCGATTTCATTGATATCATTAGTGTAAATTCTCAATCCTAAAGGAAAGAGTATGCCCATAAATATTGATGGGACAAATGAGACAGTAAATGCCAACGTCAATGATAGCGTAAGAATATTAATATGAACTAAATTTGCAAGAATATTTGTTAGAAATTCAAATTTTTGGAATATAAATAATACCAACGCACCACTGATGGCGGTAAGGATGGAGATTTTGCTAAACATTAACTCTAAACTTTTAATCATATCTATTTTTTTTGAAATTAAGTATGACCCGACGGAGAAACCTAATAAGAAACCGGATAGAATCACCGCAAAAGATTGTGATGTTGCCAAGTTATATGTGGATAATATTCTTGTCCATAAAATTTCATAACTTAAACTTATGAATCCTGTTGAAAATAATATGACTAACATATAGGAATATGGAGCAGTCCCATTAATAGTATCTGGAAGTTTTGCAGACTCAGTCTTATTTGCGTAAACACTCCAAACAATAAGTAAATTTACAGTGACTGCAATCATCAAAGTGAGGAAAACACCCAGGTATTTTACGAAAATAAATCCAGTTAACATGGATCCAGCAAATGCACCAAGTGTGTTCATGTAATATATTCTGCTGAATTTTGATCCAAATCCTTCAGGCGTTGTCAGAAAATATTTTGTAATCAATGGAATTGTACCACCAATGGCGAAAACTGGCGGGAAGAGCACGACAATAGATAAGCAAAGACGAATTAATGAAATCCCATAGAAGTTAAAATTATTGTATGAATACTCGTAAAAAACTTTATATATAGTCAAATTATTTATTATCAGGTATGAAACAATCGAAAATATTCCTATGCATAATTCCACAAATAAATACGTTTTAAGTGGATTATTTAATTTTTCAGACCACTTTCCAAAATACAAAC